>Ga0129325_1159205_pt1 | contig 9790 bp, 2 predicted proteins | sample CPBNA1_9_FD_105435 | JGI IMG/M metagenome (GOLD analysis project Ga0129325, IMG submission 105435) | Freshwater to marine salinity gradient microbial communities from Chesapeake Bay, USA - CPBay_Spr_15_0.2_RNA1 (Metagenome Metatranscriptome) | ecosystem: Environmental > Aquatic > Marine > Coastal ... | reverse complement strand
GGTTAAAGCAGTTAAATCCCACTTTGTTTTAAACATCAGACTCTAAAAAATTTATCCAGTGCGCATGCACACTGGCTTATTAAAAAATAAGTCTAAGTATAAAACTAAAGTGTGCACACCGTATGCGTGCTGGAAGGGGCTCTTTTACCCCACCTAGTGTCTGGACTAGGATTTTGGTGCCGAAGTCATAACCGGCGCATTGACATAATGAGAGAGTGAAAAATCTTCGCCCGCACTACACAACGTAATCAACGAAGTCGGTTGTGCACCGGTAAGATTGTAATGATGGTAGGCAGCCAACCATTGCCTTCCACCAAGCTCATCATTATTCTTTGCTTGGGTATCCTGACCATACGCAAATCGTTTGTTAGTATAGAAAGGAACTTCGATTTCCAATGTCGGCATCTGGCTCTCTAAAGTATGTGAGGCGCCATGACCAGTATTGGGTATCAGATTCAATAACGCGGTATCTGAAATCGCGCCCAATGGATAAGTAAAGCCTTCGTCAGACGTAAGACCTGCTTTTCCTGGGATTAAATGTGCCCATAGACTATTGATTGGCTCACGTCCATGAGAAAAGCTACCAGAGGCGTTATCGTAAACTATTGGGGGTTGGTTCATGATAATCTTCCATCTAACAGCACCGCGCCTGGCAGCAAAAGCGGGTGTTAGGTATGTTAAGAAAGTTGTTCTTCGAGGCTGCGGGAGTGCAATTGAATCATCAACACCTGAATACAGTGGAAACTGAGTAAAACGTGGTTTCTCTATATACATCGTTTCATTTGTCGGTCCCAAAGGGAAAGATTCTTTGTAAACAGCAGGTCTTTTCAGAACACTTCTTAATGAAGTAATGGATTCACCAAAATACGTTAACATATCAGTATTTGTTTGAACTGTATCAACATAAGTACCAAGATCAGTGTTTCCCATAGGACTCGTTTCACCCATCGAGTCTGCTACCATAGATTGGGATACGAACGCATTAGGTCTATACCAAGCGTCTGTCTGAGCTGTTAACTCAAGAGCAGAACCTTTCAACTGACCAAATTCAGCATCTAGCATACGAACAAAAGTATTAAGATAGATACCGCCATCTACTTCAGTTGGTGAAGAAAGTTGGTTAAGAACATAAATAGAAAGTAAGCCATTATGGTGTCCATTTATTGGATCTTTAGTCTCAACCGTGGTACTAGTGGAATCAGTAGGAGTAGTGTTACCCCATTCCAGAGTGCCATTTATAGTATCGACTTGAAGAAAAGGAACGTCCTGATTCATTCCTATCCTAACTGTAAATTCTGTTTGTTCAGACAGGTCAATGATTTTCGTCATCGGTGCTGCCCATGCCGGATATTGTGCTCCGGCCGCATCTGCATGTGGATCATAAACTATTCTTAAACGACCTTTGTGATATTTCGAGCAGGCAACTACGAATCTATATTCCATAGTTCCTCTCCAATATTGAAATAACTGACTAACATGAGCCATAGGTGTTAAGTGATAGTAATCAGTGGAAACTATTCGTTCTTTCGTAAACTGAACGGGAGTTACCAAACTTCTGAAAATTGCCTTTTCGGGCAAGTCAGTATAAGTCCACTTAGCTTTGCAAATATATGATTCTCTCGCACAAATGTTAGCTATAGACATCTCGTCTTCAGCTGGCGTAGAACCGCATATCGCGGGATCAATGGATAATTCCTGTTTAGGATCCAATGTCAATTTGTCAACTAGAGCAGTTCCAGAGGCAACCGATAATTCCCCGACCGGTTTTGGTTTATAATACCTCCTTGTCTCTAAACTAGCTGGTTGCGAATAGCCAAAAGCTCTTGCAACTTTTGAAATTCCAGTTGCTGCCATTTGTGTAGCGGTAGCATATTTCCCTATTAATGGAACTTCAGTGAGAGCACCAGCAGCTTTCGCTACGGCACTCGCAGGTGTGGAAATTAATCCCTTATTATTTTCTTCATACTCGTCAGATTTTGCCTGGGACACAAAATTCGTTGGACCAGATAGCTTAACATCACTCAGCCAGGCTGTGATCGTAATACTAACTTGTCGTCCCGAAGTGCCTTGAGCATTATCTAAGACTTGATAAGAAGAAAGGATAAGTTCTCCGATATTCTTTAAATCATTATCATTTCCAATATCCAGAAAATTCTTATCCCAAACAAAAGGAATAGTCATTTCTCCACCCATGTTTTCAGTCGGATTTATCTCTATGTGAGGTCGTTGTGAAAATCGTATATTATCTACAAAAGGTGCATTACCTGGCGATCTGATAAGCTCTGTTCCGTCCCCCTTAAGAGGTCGCCAACAAAGCAAAGCCCTACCATAATGAAATGGTGAAGCATTTATCATCGCTTTTATGTGCATATTACCGGAAATCCACGAATAATTCGCAACTTTTCTTGCTATAACGGTATCGCGTAAATAGGAAAACCAAGGATACATATCGGTAACGCGTAAAGCATCACCTTCAGTCCATGTTGGCTCCCATAACTTGACGGGTCTAGACAAGAAGTTTTTGAGATCATTCACTTCTTCCACTCCATCAGATCGAAGAGCATCCCACGTAGAACTCTCACCCTCTATATCTTGGGCTGTAGTAGACTGCAAGTTCGTGTGTTCAGACTGTGAAACATAAATGTAACACTCTTCGTCTGTCTTAACGCTGGACGATTCGGCTCCAGTAACCATCGAATAATTAATATCATTTATAAAATTTGTTTGAGTGGTTGAGTATTTACAAGCACAAACATTCCAGATCAACCAAATGGAAATGTGCTCAGGGTTTTTATACAAGATATGCAGCTATATAATTCAAAAGAACCTAAAAACTTAATACAATATACTAAATCGTGTCATAAATTGTTCTCCTCCGGCGTACCTTTGGGTCAGGAGAGGACCCCCATTAGTTTTGCGACATAGGAGGTCGAGGCTCGCATGCGAGCACATCCTCTAAAAGCTTCTTTTTCCGACCAGAAGCTCTTGTCAATTGCTTAAAATTTGTGAACCATAATTCCAAAATTTCTCTATGTTCATCTATTGTTGCATTATGTAAAAACGACTGTGGAGTCATAGCAGCAGCAATAATAATTGGTTCATAATCATGTTTTCCCGTACGTGCATCAAATGCATTAACGTAGTGTTGAAGGTATGCACTCATGCGCTCCGCTTGAGCATAACCTCTCGCCACTTTAGATGATTTCAATTCTAAACATACAAAAACAGGACGAGCAGCGTCGTCACCAATAACTACCAATAAATCGCCTACGTATCTATTCAACATATATTCCTGACATAAAATTCGACAACCTTGAGGTTTAGCTAAGAAAAGTTCTTCCTCAAAAGGGTCTGCTACAGAAATTTGTGTATCATGTATCAAAATTGGCATCTTCCAGTGTGTAACTGTAGGATATGGTATTAAAGTGGTGGTGAAAGCTGCTGTTAACTTGCGAGATTGAGAATCCCACAAATCATCGCCTTCTGCAAATACTTCATTATTCAACTTCCAATTCGCTTCTCTTACTTCAAAAGTATCAGCAAATTGGCCCGACATAAAATTGGTCCAACCTAAGTTGTCAACTACTTGTTTCATTTGTGCATGCCTCATATTGAAATGGTCTTTTCCATAAAACCACCATTCTCTAAGAGCACCCTCAATACAAGCAATAGCAACTTCTTCTTGGGTTTGAACCGATGATTTTAAATTACAATGCAATGACTTAAAAATAGAACTTTCATCAAGCATAGCTAACCACATTCCTTTACAAATCTCACCAGATTCATTCTTATAACAATAGTCTGGTTCCCACCGACTCTTTCTTTTCAGAAAATCGGCATCCATGTGATTAATAAAAGGTACTGATTCTGCGTCTTTTTCTGCCATAGTATAATCTATACCATATTTGGCAAAAACGCGTTGGATTTCAGTGTGATTAAATAAATTAAAATCAGGGTGTACGGAGAATTTCACGTCATCTCCGTATGACATAAGGGCAACAGCATCACTAAATTTGCCTTTATAAGTTGGATATAATTCGCGGAATACGCATCTATGATATAAAGAATTAACAATGGAGTTGGTATAAACAGTCAAATTCTGACCAGACGGGTTAGACCCATAAAGCTGAATCAACTCTCCATTTAAACTCATCACAGGATACGCAATCTCTGTAACGCAGCCATTCATAATACTTAAATCTTCATCTGTATAGCCTGCTTTTCTTCCAATATGTTCAAAAACCTTATTTGAAAGAAGAATCATCCTAGCAGACATATGTTGATCATAAGCCTTAAAATCTCCGGCTACAATACGATCTTCGCCAAACCTAATCATGTATTCATTCAGTTCATGCCATCCTCTGCCTTGGGCATTGATCCCGACAGCACACTCAGATGTTTTAGAACTCATCGACAAAAACTGGCACATGGTAAGATAGTATTTACGAATATTTACTTGCAAAGCAGCAGGAGCTGCTTGAAAGCAACGAACTTTATCTTTTGACAATTTAGTGGGTTCGTCTTTAGTACAAGTTTTAAAAACTGAATAAGTACGTTGACCCTCTAACCAAGTTTTTCTTGCTTCAGCCGCAATTCGCATGGTATCATCATCTAAAATCCTTGGAACAGTAACATTTTCATGCGGTTCTTCCAATTCAATCATGAATTCTTCCTTGCTTTTATTGATAGGCCATCCCATCGAAGTTCCTGGTTTCATTCCTCCACAGAAATTCATACCATCTAATCCTGAAACGGTCTCAACATCATCCAAAACCTTAACGTCTTGCAATAATTTCTTACCGTAATCAGATGCACAGAGTCTATCAATGCCACTCACATAATCTTTGAGGGCCCACTCTAACACATCTGCAGGAAACTCCTGATATGCATTCCCGGCTCCTTCCAAATATTTCTGATAAGGTTGCCAGTCAGGACACCTCTCGCCAACAATTCTACAATTGGCAGGAGGTCCATACTCATTAGCAACTCCTGTAACTTCCGTAACAGCATCAGAAGCTGGTGACTTCATAACAGCAGTCTTTGGTCGCACTTTTCCCATTTCCATGGTACCGAAATGTTGCAATTGCGCATTCGTTTGATACTTAGTAGGACTCCTTCCTGATATAAAATCATTGGGAGTATAATCAATACCATAAGATTGCGTTTCCATAAGTCCCATAGACTTAGGAATAACAACGTGATCACGACTTTTCAACTCGTTAATTGCTGTCAACAAATCTCCTCTTGAAACACACGTAATAGCTCCGCGAGAAGTATTTGGAATACCAGCGGCATGAAATCCAATAATCATTGCACTCTTCTTAATTGAAATATGAGTAGTAAAACATTGACCATGGAAAGTAGGTACAGAATAATTTACCAAACCACCTAGGAATTTCGCCTTCCCAGTGTTAATGGCCTTAAATGAATCTAACCTATGTTTCTCTTGATACAACGTTCCGTCGTCTTCTCTTCGAATAGAATGAGTCAACAGAGTTGAATTAACACGCTTTTCTGGGAATAAATCCAAGATATTCTTTCTATCGCCTAGTCTGGGTACATAAACTACTGCCATATCTAATTCCGGCATACGATAAACATCCTTGGGATGAATCTTGCAGGAAAAGTTAGCAGAATCTAATTTGCCCTTTTCAGTGCGACGAATAGTAACTTGGGTATATTCATCAGCAACAACATGATTGGGGACAGCTAGCAAGGCAGATCCTAAAATAAGACCTTGACAACTTTCCCTACCATATGTAACCAACACCTGATTGTGATCTAGAACATTTTGTAATTGTTCTGGACTGCAATCTTTAGTTGCAGGTTCTGGCAACGGTACAGGTGCTACCTCCAACCAAGGGTTTTGTTTCTCCATGTGAACAGAAAATTCATTACCTTGGGATTCGGCTTTCTTCACAGAATATTTTGGTTCTGATGTTAAATACTTCATAGCCATATAAACCATGTAGAGAGCTACAATGGCAGCAAAGAAAACAAACAAGAGCTTACCCCTCGAAATATCTGCATCTCTAATGTTCTTAAAAACTGTCGGCATGTAATCTCGTGCCTGTGTTAACTTAGAAATAAGAAAATGTTTTCTCGCCAAAAGTGTTGCTGAAAACCCAACAAAACATGCGCCTATTGCAGACAAAATATTGAGTGGGTTCAAGCCAGCAGAAGTAGCGGCTGCTAATAACCAATAAGAAAGAGAATGTTTGATAAAATCTTTCGAATTCATAACAGTAACTAACCACTGCGTTGAAAATTTATTCCACATACTAGCAGGAATCCAATTCGTAGGTTGTGTCAATCCGTCGCCCAATTTCTTTAGCTCAGTGTAATAAGCATTAAATTGTGTACGCGACAAAGAAGGTACCTCTCTTGCGTCATCTGGCAAGGTTGGTTCAACATAAATTCTCGAAGTGTGTTCTATAGCTTCGGAGGGAACAGTAGGCTCAATGTGAACCTTAGATGTATGTTCGATCGCCTCCTCAGGAACAACTGGTTCCGATTGTGAAGTAAAAGTTCTTGGTGAATAATACATTTGTTGATGTTGTGGACGTAATATCATTTCAAATAAATTCTTATAAAACTTAAAGAAAGCTGGTGGTCCCATAACTGTCAAGTAATGTCCAAAGTAAATATAAAGTAAAGCCGGAACAGCTTTAGACGGAAAACCTCCTGTAAGTAACAATAAGGCATAAATCCATCCATGGTCCGGTAATATCTTGTTCCATTTAACAGTGTAATTCTTAAAAGCAATGAGATACCACAAAAGTGGGTACAAAATTAAGCTGAAATCAGCTACAAGGTGTTCCCACCAATAAAATCTGTCTTCGGGGGCATTATCGCAGCCCGATTCCACAACATAAGATTGAGATTGGAAGATGGAAGGTTGCTCCTTGTCCTCATCACAAGGCAAGCAATAAACTTCGTCATCATCCATTGGGAGATTTGGGATCTCAGGGATATCATCATCTTCGTCTTCTTCATCTTCAGCTTCATCCTGTTCTTGTTCAGTTCTGCTAATAAGTTCAGGGACATCATCGCAATCTTCTTCCTCTTCGGTTTTCTTGATTACGTTGCACCTGCAATGATCGCAGTAATAAGGCATATCTCCGTGTTCACACAAGGTGTTCTCGTAAATTTGCTTGGATGAAGTGACAACTGACTTCTGAATCTCAACGTGATGAGCAGTATATTGCTTGAAAATAAGTAGCAAAGTCTTCATATCGACACACTCTGCTGAACGCTTTACTCCATCCTCATCAATATAAGTAAGAGTCTTTTTAGCGCACTTAACATTCTGGCCTGAATACCATTCATACACATGAAAATCCCACGCATCTGGACATAAATTTCCCTCTTTGGCGGCAGCAGCTAATTTAGCACTATCTATAAACTTCATATCTTGATCTTTCAACCATTCAGGCTTAACAACAGCCTTAACGTGAATCTGGAATCTACGAAGTACAGAAACGGGTTCATTAGAATACTCCCGCGCAGCCATGTCTTCGACATTAGTCGTTGAAGCCACAACATCGGGATTCAATGGTATTTTACCTTTCAATTCTGCCTCTGCCATAATAGCAGTACGTTGAACATTATTGATAAAGTTAATAACATTGACAGCTGGATTAATACCAGTAATCTCCGCTCGTCCATTAGCAAAGTCGTCTAAAAGAACAGCTCTGATATGGGCTTTGTAATCGGAATGATATTTATCCATCTCATTAATTGTACAGATAGAATTGGGGTCTACTTTAAAGTCTTTCTCTCCTCTAGTGTAAGCTAATCGCTGTAAACTAAAGTTGATCAAATTATTAACAATAGTAGATTTCCCAATCCCTGATTCTCCATAAATATTGAAGGCAAAAGGTGCTTCTCGTAAGCCACCTGAAGTCCTCAACAATTGGAAGGCGGTTCGAATTTTAATCAAATTTTCGAGACTCCGCCCTAAAAGAATTCTATCGTGGACAGATGCAGATTTAAGTAATGTCTTACATTTGTCTATAGTATTCTCTAAACACAATTCAAAATCTTTTTCATCAGACCAGGGACAAGCTTCTTTATCACTTCGCCAAACGCCGACTTTTACAAAATCAAAATTTGAAGTAATATTAACATAGTCTTTCTGGAAATCTAAAGCTGCGTCATCGTCAAATAACAACGGTTCCAAAGATTGCTCATCGAAACATTTATAACCACGTTCAACAAAGAATTTCATGGTGGAAATAATAGTTCCTAACAAATCAGTGACCGTAGCATTTTTCTTTGCTGCAGCAATTCTAAAAAGTGTCAAACCTTGAACTGAAGGTGCCAGAGTTTTAGACTCTGAAAGTAAACCAACAGCAAGGGCTGTGGAGATCAAACTAGAAAGCTTGGTCTTCAAAGGAGATTTCTTAACAGTATCCCATATACCAAATACATTGTCAAAAGGGGTAATCATAGAGGAAGATTGAGAGTCGAAGTCTTTTTCTTCTTCTTCTGAAATACACTTATCAAAGAATTTCTCAAGATCGGAACAACTAAGTTCAACTTTAACTAATTCAATAATTGAAGCTGCCAAAATTTGGTCCTTACAATGAGTCTTGATATACATAGCGATAGCAGCCAAGGCACTAGTCCAAGAGTTGCATCCCTTTAATGTAGTAAGTAATAGGAGTACATTTTCTCCATAATGCATAATTTTCTCCATGCCTGGATTTTCGACCTTTAAACACAAATCTCTCCACATATTCGCGAAACGTCTGGAAATACCATCGGTAACGTCTTGAAATTTGGATTGTGATTCGTAACCAGCATGTAATGCTTTACGACACCACTTGAGAGTTCGCTTGCCTCTAAATTGCTTTTGGCGTGCGATTTTGCGTGAGAATTGGCGCTTTCTACAAGTCTGAAAACGAAATTCTTTATCGGTAAGGTCATAACTTAAATCAACTAAGGGTACATTTTCATATACGTCTTCAGTTGGGTAAAAGTTAAAAATGGATTGCTCGGTTTTTGCGTTGTTTCCCATATTAAATGATTGTGACATAATTTTGGAAGGTGAGCAAATACTGAGTTTTGACATCCATTCATTGATTACTTTTGTTTAAAATAACTATACTTGGTGTCTCATCTTCTAGCGTAAACAATTAAACGCAAGGGCAATACCCCCCACACTGTGGTTCAGTGCAGAAAATTATGCAATACTAGAAAGAGTGTTGAATATATGTGTCAGGTTCAGGGGAGAACTTAATAACCTCCGATAGAATTAATATAGAGCTCAAAACAAGTCTTAAGGGCATTCGTAGCCATACAAAAGAGTGGTAATTGAGTTATAAACTATCGCGCAGTTAAACTAACATATCCCATAAAATGGGCAACAAGAGTTAGAATAAATTACTAATAATAATAATTGAATGAGCAGGGACAGACAGAGAATCGACCGTATTAAAATCAATTCAGTTCCCTTCACACATTTCTATAATAAATAAATAAAAATTTACTAGGCACAAGGCCTAGATGGTAAAAAGATTACCTTAGTGTAGAAGTTTTGTGAAAACTTGCTAAAAACTAAAAGTTGTTGGTTGTTAGAAATTGATACAATAATTAGTAACCAGCTAAAAATTGCAATGTAATAAATTTATCACGGTATTGAAGCATACTCTGAAATAAAACAATCTAAAACATTCGATGAAGGTATATAACCTTCATAAAACATTCAAATAATCGTCTTAAACAGTCATATACTAGCAAAGAAGTGCTAGATCTAAATACATACGTCCGGACAGGGGTTACCCTG
>Ga0129325_1006118_pt1 | contig 9816 bp, 14 predicted proteins | sample CPBNA1_9_FD_105435 | JGI IMG/M metagenome (GOLD analysis project Ga0129325, IMG submission 105435) | Freshwater to marine salinity gradient microbial communities from Chesapeake Bay, USA - CPBay_Spr_15_0.2_RNA1 (Metagenome Metatranscriptome) | ecosystem: Environmental > Aquatic > Marine > Coastal... | reverse complement strand
GGACTTCAAGAGTGCCTGAAGTATGCCCGGTTTAAAGCTTTGCAGCTCCCAATCCGTCTATTGTAGAGGTGGATTAGACCTCTTGCCTATTCAGTTACTGTGATAGGACTCAGTTTCTTCAGCGGACATTAGGGTTGTGCCGACTGTGGTGCGCGAGCCATCGTTGCAGATAGCGAGTTAGTTAGTGTGGTTGCGATGCAGAATGAGATCACCGACATCACCAGAGAGGGACCATTTGTTAATGGTATCAATGGCAGTCTTAGCTTTCTGCTTCATTTTCTTGCCTAAGCCAAACTTGTCGATTAAGGCAGTTATGAGTGGGGCAGCTTCGGGCATGAGATCCATCAATGCGAGAGAAGCCATATCACCAGTCATGTCAATTGCTCGACCGACGGTATCACGAATTGGAACATTTGCAATGCCCCAGCGTGCGAGATCTTTGGCCGTAGCAACCAACGGTTCAGACCAAATCCCAGCAAGTTCTCTAAGTCCCATAACCTCCATGATGTATTAATCACGGACTCTTTCTGGGTCTGCGAACAAGCTTGTTGACGGGAAGGACTTCATGATCATTATAGGGGACATATAATCATCTGGTAGGGACACTGCTTTAGTTTCAAAACCGACATGTGTGTAATCAAATGTGCCCTCGAAACGCTACATCATCTCAAGTTCAAATGTTGCACTTCCGGTATCCTAGTGGAAAATCAATCCTGTATGGTTAGTCTGGAGGGTGTCCACTATGAGATAACATTCTCTAGTAGTTTAAGCAATAACTTAAGGGAGAACAATAGAAGGATCCCAAGGTGCATATGCTAGTACGTTATCACCGGAATCGTTCTCAATTGTGAAGGCCACCCAAAATGGGTATCTTTTGCCTTAATACTCTAGGTCAACTGTGGAGTAATTAGGGAGTGGGAGCTCTTGATGGGAGAATAGTTGATCAACTTCAGAGGTGGAGGTGGGTCTATAAGAAGCTTACATCATGAATCCAGCCTTGCCATGACAACAGCCTTACTCTTGTGATGCTACATAAAGTTTCTATTTGTTCTCACCGTCTCTATGTAGTTCAGACTCAATTGTATGCCCATCGTCAAACGGTAGACCTACTGGACCATACTGTCCAACCATAATGCCAGACTCATTGTCGCTCGTGGAGGTCTTGAAACAACGGATGGTGGCACCTACTGGTCTGATTTTTGCAAAAGTGTCGTTAGTCCAATCGTTACTAGCGTATTCCGGATCAGCTTTAATCTGATTGAAATTAGCTGATGGGTCTAGAGTGATTGCGTGGAATTTTCTCATCCTTGCTGGGTCATTGGAGTCAGAATTGTCAACATCTTGCACATTGCCTGCCATAATTTCAATAATCGGGTTGTTCATTATAGCATTGACAAGAGTTTGTGATTGTGGGATTATCATCCGGGATTACACGGTCGCAGCAAGATTGAACAGACATAATCTGCTTGCTGAATTGGAAAATGTTTTCCGTGAGAACAAACTCTAAGTTCCAGTAGCTATTGGTAATAATGAAGGGACTCGAACACCCTCAGTGAGGGGGTGATGGGCATCCAACAAACTCATAGCGTACTTTTGAACTTCTGATAATTGAACTCGCTTTAGGAATTCTTTGACGTGGTACGTGGTCTTGGCTGGCAGTTTGCGAACGACTTCGCCATCGAGGAATATCTTTCCATCATAGTTATCGAGCATCTGTCTTTACCTGAGCACATCAGACCGCATGATACCCATGCTACTCCTCATCTACTCGAGTTAATCAGCCTGGTCGCTGATCATTTCTTCGTACCTGCCAACTTTCAATTCGTGATTTTGCGAGGTCCTCCCAACTTCTGCACGAGGTCGTTTCGTGCGGTTTCTAGTGATTTCTTTGGTGAAGATTTAGTCACTTTACCCAGCAAGATCTGCTAAATACTCAGCATAATCTTTATATTCTGCAACTGTTCTAAGATAAGTAGCCGCTTCCTTGATGAAAGCCGGATAAGCACTTCGAGTGAATTACTTACTTTACTTGTCTGGTCTGACAGCAATCAATTTCTTCTTGGTTGCAGAAAAATCAAAACCAAACTTATCATTGTGAGCATTGTATGGTCTGAGGAAATCTCGTGTTTCTTCCCTTTCTGCTGGCCCGTAACCTCGGATTTCTTCAAAATAGCCCTTAGCTATGGAGGTAAGAATTCCGAGTGGTGCTAACACGCCTAAATTGGCAGCTGCCCAGTCAGCGGATTTGAGATTATTGAAGATAAATACCGGGGCTGTGATTGTTTTCCCGCCTGTCCCTATTCTATCGTCTGCGTTCACAATAACGTCTACGTTCCGGATGTTACCTGAGTCTACGCCAGGGTTGGTTTTCCACGTTTGTAATTCATCATTGAATTGACTGTTTTGAGGTTCGTCTTCCATTTCTTTAATATATGTACCATCCTCTCCCTCCTCTTGAATTTTGGTTGTGCCGGCTAATTTTGTCGTTGATATCACACGGACAAGCTGGCCATTGTCTGCTCGCCTACGATATGGTTTTTCGGAGTTCTTGAAACATGCGCCTAAATTTGGGTAATCTTCTTTCGCCAAAAGCAGCATTCGACCTTTAGTGAGCACCTCAGAAGTAAGTTTCACTATTTCAACTTTGTATTTTGAATAAGCAGCATGACCAGCTCCTTTAGACAACCACTACTCTCCACGGCGGAAGTGTAGAGAGCCATCAGCTCGGATCGTGAAATTCATTTCAGACAATACTTACTTAAGATCACGCGCTTTCAGTATGCGTAATCCATCAATGTCAATAACATTCTTCCTCTTGAGTGTTGAAAGTACGGCTCTGCAATAGTCTCGTAGTTCAATAAAGTCTGGATGGGCTGTCACTAATGCTATAAGCTTTGCCTGTACCAGTATCTCGGCTCTTTTTGAATCCGGCGTCGCAATGACTTGGCTAGTGAACATGTGTTTAAAGAATGATGAAGCAAAATTCTTGAGAGTATAGACTTCCCCATCTGTATCAACTTCAGCAGTGAACTTACAAAATTCATTGCCGCCACCAATGTTCTCTTGGACAGTGGCTTGGAAACCTAATTAAGAAGCATACAATTGTAGTTATGGTACAAGTGTTCTGGATAATACTGGGAGAGTGTTGTCATCACCCTCAACTCTGAACGTAACATTTTGTTGCCCAGGGAGGTTAATGCTCGAAAACACATCAGTCAGTGTTTAGAGTTACTGCAAGGAGTGACTCCACTACGATTCTTGGATATTGAATTCTCCTCGTGCCCGCAGTAGAGTGTGGATTACAAAAGCGAAATTGATGAAAGTGTTGCCCCATGATGTTGATTTCGAGCCAGATGCTTTACAATACTTTGCAAACATTTTATATCCGCTGAATTGAATGTTAAGATCACTAGCTCCAATAGTATCCCAGATCTTGGAAACATCACAGGGAGCGCTTTTCCTGACAACCATACTCTCAATATCGCGGCACATCTCAGTTTGAGAACTGTCATAGCTGCTAAAGTCTAAGTCAATCACAATAAATCCTGCTTTGGTGATTTCTTTGACAACAGTTCCAATCTATTCTTAATTGTAGTGTTTAACAAATTCCGGTATTTAGTAAAGTAAAGGTTAAACGTAATAGTTGGCCACTTAAGATATGTCACGCAACTCCACTTTCGGAGCTAGTATGCAACGAGCAATGCGATCTTTTGCAACCATTGCTTCAATTTTGACAAAGCCATTATAGTGGTTATCAATGTGCTGGAGCTGGGCATCGCCAGATTCCATAAGGTTGGTTAATTTTGAAATGCGGTCAGCCTTTTACTTTGCATTGAGACTTGTGCTGTTTTCAAGCGCCTCAACCATTATGGTGGTAAGATCAGCCTGATCTGTTAGTCCACTTGCTCCGTTGAGGAGTATGTCGATGATGCGTTCACAAGTTCGTTTAAACAATTTGGTTTCACGGGAATTATAGGTCGTGGGCTAGTTGGATATTCTACCTTAGGCTGCTTCCAATAGTGATAGTGGACACTAACAGGAAGCATGGTTAACGGCATCTTCGCAATCTTTGAACACTGGTCCTAAAGCTCTCATGGCGATTTTGGGACGATGCTCTCTGACGAACTCAACCATGTTCTTCGGTACTTTCACTAGTTAGAGTGTAGAGGTGGTGTCAAATCGAAATGCTTTTGATGCGCAACGACCCACGATGACGTGTGCACCGTAGCCTTCATCATACACTAATTTGTTGCTTGGGTCGAGGTCCGGTTCTCTAGATCGTATTTTGAGGGCATTATTTAGCAATTGTTCGGATGCTAATGCTGATTTCGCTAATGTACCTGTTGTTTTGAAATTGTTAGTTATCTGCAATTGTAAATCAGGTATGCATACTGACGGACCTTTGAAAGGAGCAAGGTTTTCTTTCCTCGTGAATGTGGATATGGCACGTGCAGCTGCTCTCCGGTTCTGCTTGTCGACTGGCAGTGCGGAGTTAGGAGCAAGGCAGAACCCACAATCACAATCGTGAGCATTCGCAATTATACCATGGTTAAGCAGTGCATTGTAATGGGACGTGCGAACAATTGTTAATGCATGACCCCCTTGAACAATCACGTGTGTGGTGCCACCCTCATTAACAGATTTACCATAGAGAGTGCGGAGTCCTTAAATTGCTAGATTCCAGAATTGAATCTGATGATTCTTGAACTCACCGATTGCCACTTAAGTGTCTGCAATGACTGCAGCAACGCCAGTGAGCGTTGCGCCTGTCACAGTTGTCATGGAGCGTACTGCGGCAAGTGGCAAATTTGTGAGGGACTAGAGTTGAGCATAACTACAATTACCACCTTTAGTCAGAATCTTGTCCACTGCTAATTTATGGGAGATGGATGCAGTTGACCAAGCAATAGCGTTACGGAAACATGACGCTCCTTTCTTGCTATGAACGGCAGCATCATCACCTGACCCAACGCAAGCAATCCGGATAGGATAGCCAATTTGTTCACTAATAACTTTCTCAGCATCAACAATCGAATGTAGTTGTGATACTTTCCTTGGGCAGAAGTCCATGTTGACTGTGTAAGCATCTTGCGGTAACTAGAGCAGTGGCAACGCTCGGTTAAACTCGGCTTTGGTTATTCTATGGGATTGTTGGCCAAATTCAATGATAACCTCATAACCTCCTATCGGCACCTGTTTCTCGTACACTTCGGCAAGACCTATGGTGTCATTCGCAGCATAATCACGTGCTGTCTGACTCAACTAATTGCAAGAATACACTGTGTAGGATTTTGGTGATGGCCTCTTTGGGTGCATGATGCAGAAATCTTTGTACACCTTATCGAGCGATGGTAATTAATTTTGGACGAAAGCACCAGTCCTCTCCAAATAAAGCGCCTGCATATCTGTGGAGTTAGGATAATGTTTCTCTAGCGTGCTTCCAAATACAATACAGGTGTTTTGGAGCTTAGCCAACTGAGCGTAGACTTTAAATTACTTCGTTCTAACTTGCTGTCCGTGATAAATTAAAACCTAATTTCTGCAACGGCTCATCATAGTCATTGCATTCACTGTCTCAATGGTTCCTTTTTCTGCTTCGTTATCAACAGCGACAATCTCACCATACTAGATCCAGTCGAGGGCAGTCTAGAGTTCTATGGTGGTAGTAATGATAGGGTTGTTTTCGTCATGCATCATGCCTAACCTGAATCCTTTAGTGGGTGTTGTCAACACTACGCCGACCGCTCCTAACCTAGCTTATTGTTGTGCCTTAATCGTTTGTATCAAGGGTTTACTGAGCGTCACATGTTCAGTCATTCCAATAGTTTATTTTGGCAAATTTCTTTCACCAATGCGACAATTAGGGTTAATTAAATTGTATCTGCAATGTTCATTTGATATGTAGTGTTTAAGCTTATTCTATTAGCTGGTCATAGAGGAATTTGTCATACTGACTTTGCGTTCCTCTTCCTCCTTCTATTCCTTAGTTTTATGGATATGCCCTTCCATCCAAGTTTCAATACTCGGTTAATCTTTTAGAGTGGGTCTTAAGCGCATGACTGTATGACAGTTTTAAGTTGCGATGGCATTATGTGGTTTAGGTAAGTCGATTGGTATCTTGTCGTCATGTTTATCGAGCTGATTCATTCCGGTACTAAGGTTTGGTTCATCTTAAATGAGTCTTAGTTGTGCAGTTTTATGACAGCTTTATGATACGGGTTTGCTAAGCGTCACACGTTCGGCAGCCTTAATAGTCTGAGGAGCTATGTTACTTTGTCGTTTAAATAAATCATTTGGTACCTTGTTGTCCTGTTAGTCAGATTTTGCATAACGGTCACCTTAGATTTCTTCTGCACTGAACAAATTCCTATGGGCGTTATCAAAATCTATATCATGGAGTGATGTTGTTTGTTCTTCGCTGATGCGTGATGACTCAAAATCGAACGGTTCGCCTTCAATATCATTGAATACAAAGGATTGGCCTGTATTATCTAAGCCGGTGGGCAATAGTTTATTGGGGATCTTCGGTAGTGCCTGAGCCATTGAGACATCATGCATTTTCACAGGGTTGGTGATGAGAAGATATTCATTTCTCTTATACGGATTAAGTTCAGGGTCGACAACATACCACCATGGTTCAACAATGTTAGCATCAGCCACCTTGGAATCTACGGTAGTGAGTTGGACAAAGTAATCTTTGAAGGGTGTACGAGTGCCTTAAACTAGATCCTTGAGGATGGCTGCTCCAATTTGGAAATAAGTGTCAGATTAACAATGGTTGTGCAGTCCACGTCTGATGGCCGCATTAGCAAATCGACCTAACTCATCAATACTGAGCTCATCAGGGTCAGTCTTGACTCTGCGAGCTGCAACTCGGGAACGGAATTCAGCTGTTTTGAAGAGTTTTAATCTTGGACAGTCGCTCTCATGGTGCGTGTACTTCTAATCGAACAACGCTTTATCACAATATTAGATCTCATTAACTGGGGTTTCATTGTAAATTTTGAAGAGTTGCTCAATTCGAAATTCATATTTGGTTTTCGGTTTACGATCAAAGTAACCAAGGTAGGTTTTATAACATTTACATTAGAATGCGTTGTCGTGCCCACCGTACGGCTTAATCTTGAAATTAGTTGGAATATCGAGAGGTATCACTCTAAGTTTGCGAAATTGGGGTAAGGCTTGCATATACTTATTTGGTAAAGTCCTTGCTTTATGACGGTGTGCGAAAACTGATTAAATTGTCTTACCTTCAGGAGCATTGGTGATCATCTGATGTTGAGCAGAGTTGAGTGTGTACCTGTATGGGTAAATAGTGGGTTGATAAATTGGAGCCGTCTCCATCTTGGCTGCGTCAGGGCCATAACCTTTACCAACGTCAGTGTAAACTTACCCTATTTGAGTTATGACTGCACTACGCAATTCAGTCTCACCAACTCCTACTTCCATGGTCCAATGACCGTAATCTACTCCCAATCTTTCAGCTCTACTGATTGAAGAATTGTCTCTGACCAGCAGACCATAACGACATTAGTATGTTTAGTAATTCTGCAAAGTCCAAAAGCAATGCTCATAGACATCTTCAGTGCAAGCCGGTTGGTGTTTGACTGATGTTTCAGTGATAGTCAGATTGTCTGCATGCACTGTTAAGCCTTATGCTTGAATGGTGTCTTAGGGGTGAAAAACGTGTGCAATTGACATAAGTTCATCGCCGGGTCTCATGTATTCGCAAATGTCTCTAGAGCAGTAGTAGATTGCATGGGATGTAATAATGAGGGTTCTGGGGTGTGGCTTAGGTCGTGCACCAAAATCTAATTCACCAAGCAGGAGCTCATCAGATGCCTGGAGTTCAGCAAGTGTGGACTAACGTACATCAGCGCCATGCATCTTGAGTCGGAGTCTAGCTGTGACATCAAAAGCGGTATTAGTCGGGTTTAAGTAGATGATTTCAATGCCATCCGTGTCAACGGGTTCAATGTATTCCCGTAAGCCATCACCTCCGATAACAATAATCCTGTCGAAAATCATCTTCTGAATAGAGGTGAATATGCGGGCTTGAATTTCCCTTCTAGCCTTGGCATCAATTTCATGTGTGACAACATTCTCTCGAAATCCTAATTCTTTGCCTGTGATTCGAGCTACAGTGTTTGGTTTAACAGTGTTGGGGTTACGACTGGCAAGTTCCATTCGGTTAGTTTCAATGGTGTACGCGCGAGTGGCTTTGGCACAGTCACTGATGTGCATCATGAGCGACTGGACTTTTCGGTAATCGCAACATTTGTGATTGGGCACGAGACGTCCGTCTCTGACGAATTTGACGAGTTTTAATCCAGTTAGTGCTGTGAATTATTCAGTCCTGAAGTCAACATCAGCCAGTTTACCCATGTCTACTACTATTTATGCAGATTCGCGATGCATTGGCACATAAAGCTTAGTGGTAGGGCACCATCTGAAATGGAGTTTGAGGCTCTCAAATTTTGTTCGCCCGGCTGTCAATTCGCTGATGTCATCAGTCTCTTCTACAACTGCGTTGGTTTCATTGATACTCGACTTCGCAATATATTTTGATTTCTTGACCGTTTGTTGGGGAGAGGGAGGGGGTTTCACCTTGGTAACACCTCGGTCTAACTGTATGTTGGGATACAAAGCTTACCGGAATGTCTCCTCTACATTTTTAGCGTCAAAACTATTTTGCACATCAGGATAGACGACTATGCGGGATTCTGCTTGGCTGAGAAGACAATCATCCTTTGGTTAATGTCTGAATCCTTGAATTAAATCAGCAGCTTCATTGTTGAGCAATGCTGCTTGTTTGGATCGATTTTAAGATGATTTGCTGGGTTGCTGTTCTTCACTATTCTCATCAGTGTCTTCAGGATTAGATGCTCTGCTTTGTTCGATAGACATGTTAGGTATGGTGATGTTCTGCTTTTCGTCATTAATGGAATTCTTGTCGAAAATGTCTGTTTCAGGGTCAAAATGACTAGGTAGCATGTATTTCTCTGGATAACCTACTTCAGAGGTGGCCTGCATGAGCCATGACCATCGATAGGCACGGGCGTCAGTTATGAATTATAATTTACAATCATAACATTTAGCACTCAGGTCATCATTCGTCGTGCGGAATGGTCTGCCTTCAGCAATAATATTGTAGATGGTCGTGCGGTTTTTCAGCTGAAAAGTAACCTGCGATTAGGGCGCTTTTACCACAATCTGGTAATGCGGATCGTACACTCGACCTGTCATGCCTTTGCATTGATGGTATTAGGGGTTCGTGTTTATTGTCCAGGATGCTGTGATGTCACCTTTAACGTCACCAAACGGAGTGGTGCTCGTGCCGTTTCTTGTACACTCATTCGAAGCAACCACTCTAAAAGAATTGGTATACTGATGTATTTCGACTAGATTGGAGCCGTTTGAGTTGTTAGAATTGCCGCACAAGGCTCCATTGGTTTGAATGCCTTGAATTTTGCGGGAGAATACCGCAGGAATATGGTCAGCAAGGTCTGCCCAAGCTTATTCCAGTGTTTTCTATTCCTCTCTTGATCCGAAATCAGACCATTTGACAGTGGTGGTTGACCGATCTGCGACTTTATTTTTCCCTCTTTTGGTTGCGATTGGAACCCTTGTCTCTGGAACAGCGAGGTTTGTCACCCATGATGGGATTTTGTACTTCGTGGAGGTTTTCTCGAGGCAGTTAATCGCGATCAATGATGCATAAAGCATAGCGCGTTGTAGCCGAGATGGACCCTCTACGGGGGGAATGCGGTGAATGCCTACCAGTGTAGCGCCTTTTTCACTTTTCTTGCTTTCCAT
>Ga0129325_1210654_pt1 | contig 9841 bp, 2 predicted proteins | sample CPBNA1_9_FD_105435 | JGI IMG/M metagenome (GOLD analysis project Ga0129325, IMG submission 105435) | Freshwater to marine salinity gradient microbial communities from Chesapeake Bay, USA - CPBay_Spr_15_0.2_RNA1 (Metagenome Metatranscriptome) | ecosystem: Environmental > Aquatic > Marine > Coastal ... | reverse complement strand
TGCTGCTGCACTTGGCCTGAGCCACCTGGGTGTGGAAGGGGCTACCCTGGGTCTGCTGCACCGCCACCCCCCCTACGTGCACGGAGAGGGAGTACACACCGCTGTAGGAGGGCAGGATGACCAGGGAGTACTGCCCATTGCCCAAGTCCGTGGAGTTGAAGGACGTCTTGATCCAGCCCTGTCGCTTCTGTACTGCGTAGGAGTCCAGGTTGAGGGCGGAGAGGGTGACCGTCCACACATCCCCCCCCGTGAGGCGGCGGTTGTGGAAGCGGTCCCTGCTCTCCACCGTCAGCGTGTGGGCCACACCCGCCCTGGCCACAACATGGCTCCCCACCCCAAGGGGGGCGGCGGCCACGGGGGGCGTGGCCTGCACCAACAGCCGCCGCCCCCCAGCCCCCACAACAGGCAGGGGGAGCTGGCTTGTCGCCGTGGCTTGTGTGGCCTGCATGAGCACGCTGTACCCCGCCGCGGTGGGCCCGGGCACCACGCGAATGGAGCCGGTAAGGTGGGGCACGGGGGTGGCTGCTGCTGCTGCTCCGGCCACATACTGCACCTGCACACTCCAGTTGCCGGTGTCGTAGGCGGTGAACCACAAGGTGTAGGTGCCATCCTGCAGGTCCACCAGGTACAGGTCGGTGGTGTTGGGTGCGGCCACCGCGGTGACCACTCCACGCTGCACCAGACGTACCCCCCCTTGGGCCTGGGCGGCGGACAGGCTCAGCTCTGCAGCGAACCAGGCGTTGAAGAAGGGGGTGGTGGTGGAGACATACCGCCGGTACGACAGGTCCCGTGCCCCAATCTTGTTGCCGTACACGTCGTAGGCGTGGATGCGGTAGAGGGCGGTCAGCACCCCCGCCTCCACAGCCTGCCCAGGGGGCAGCAGGGCCTCCAATGTGGACGTGGCCGGGGAGGGCTCGTTGGCGTAGCCCATCACAGAGAAGGGGCTCCCCACAATGTCCGCCCCGTTGAGGCGAACAGTAAGCAGGTAGAGGCTGGCACGGGTCACGTCGTAGGCCACCTGGTACGTGCCGTTGCCCCAGTCCACCCCGGGGCGGGTCCACACCGTGGAGCCACCCAGGGACAGCGTCAGATTCAGGGGCACACCCCCAAGGGTCACCAGGTTCTTCCAGCTGTCGTACGCCGTCACCAGGGCCTGCTGCCCCAACCCCGCCACAATGCGGGTGGGGCCGTCCAGGGACAGCCCTTGCTGCGTGCTGAAAGTGCCGTTGGTGGTACCAAAGGTGAGAGTGAGGCTGGCCGGCAGCACCGTGGTGTTGGCGCCGTTGGCGTACACCATCAGTGTGTACCTCTGTGCCTTGTACACCACGTAGCTCACTTGGAAAGTACCATCCCCGCTGTCCGGGATGGACAGGAGGGGGGACACAGGGGCACCCCCCAGGTCCGCAATGATCAGGCTGAACTGGGCACCCGAACCAGCGGCGGGGTTGTCAAAACGGTCACGTGAGCGGATGGAGAAGGTGTTCACACGCCCCGCAATGCCCCACGTGTACCCCTGCCCCGTGGATGTGGTGCGCATGGGGTCCACTGCCGCGGCCAGCACCCCGAACTGATACGCCAACACCCCCCCAATCTGAAGGCTGTTGAAGCTGATGTGAGCACTGTAGTTGCCAGCCCAGGTAGGAGTGAAGATGACCCTATACAGGCCCCTGGCTGGGAGCGTGGCCTCAACTGTCACCTGCGACCCCAGGAGACAGGCGGACGCACCACCGCCACCCGACACCGGCACCCCGTTGACATCGGTGGTGGGGCACAGGCTCAACACAAACACATCCGTGTTGGCGTCGCGGTTGTTCACAAACCTGTCCCGTGCCTGCACGTAGAAGGTGGAACGCTCCCCCGCCACAAAAGTGGAGTTTGCAGCGCCAATCTTTAAGGAAGCGGTACTGGTACCAGGATTTGTGACCGTGGGCTTCACCGTGATCAGGTAAGCTGCAGGGTCGCCGCCAATGGCGTTGAATCCAGTGTCCTCCTGCACTTTCATGACACACCTGTACGTGCCAGTTACGTATGACACAAAGGACACCACCAATGTGCCGTCCATGTTGTTCACCACCACCGCCTGCGGGGCGCCTTCAACCGCGAAGCCGTTCCTATCCGTGAAGGAGACGGAGGCGTTGTTCACGCCCAGCTGAGGCCGCAGGGGGTCATACGGTTCCGAGGTGATCGCATTCCCATACTCGTCACGGAGGTGGATGGTGAAGGCGTAGTTGAAGCCGGCCTCCAGCTTCCCGTCCGCAGTCAGGGGGGGGCTGGCATACGTCTGCTGCGCCCAAGTCTTGGCGGGAATAACAGACACGGGGAATGGTGAGCCGCGGTTGATGAGTTGTCCACTCAGTGACACCGTCACACTGTACAGTGTGGCCTTGGACACCCACCACTCTACGCTGTACGTGCCATCGAAGTTGTCTGTCACTACCAGGTTGGCGTTGGTGGGTGACACCGCACCCGAGGGCAGCAGCTGGTCCACAGTGATGTTGAAGCCCACACCCCCATTGGTCATCTGGTTGCCCACCTTGTCGCGTGCCACAATGGTGAAGACAAACCCACCGTAGTGACCGGCCACAATTGGGGAGCTCACCCCCGGCCCCGTGGCCGTGCTGAGGGACGCCATCGCCACGGACTCCACCACATTCACGCGGGAGGGCTCGCGCTTGGAGTTCATCAAAATGAGCTGGCCTCCCAGGGTGACGGACACTGTGTAGTACTCGCTCGCATTTTGGGTGGTCTTCTTGGTGAGGTTGTAGGACACAACGTAGAGGCCGTTGCTTGTGTACACCGCCTGCGGGTACAAGTTGTCAAACGGATCTGGCACAACCCCCACCCCAGCAATCTGCACATAGAAGGCACTCTGAGAGCCATCATACAGCGCGGTCTGCAGGGAAGCGTCCGGCACCCCCGTGACAACATCCGTCTTTAGGTTGCCCCACTCATCCTTGGCTTGGATCATGAAGGACGCCAGCGTGCCCGCCGAGGAGTCGGTGAGGCCACACTGGGCACAGGAGCCCAGGTTGGTGCCCGTTCGAAGGCCGGCTCCCTCGCACAACAGCGCACTGGTGGCACAGGTAGCGATGGAGTAGAGAGGGGAAGCTGCTCCAGGGAACACCACCACTTCCTTCACAGCAGCCCCCAGGGGGAGCGCCACGCCCTGGTACGCCACCTCAATGACATACAAGCCCGCCAGGTTAGCAGACCACGCACCGGAGTACGTGCCGTTGCTGTAGTCCACGGCCAGGGCGGACTTGGTGCTGCCTGCGGGGTCCACCAGGAAGAATTCCACGACGCCCCCCCCTTGGGTGACGAAGTTGGAGAAGCGGTCCTTCGCCACCACTGCAAAGGAAGCGGTCTGGTTGGCGATGGACTGGGACAACCCCCGCCCGGTGGCCACAGACGTCTGCGCCACCGCGGGAGCGGGCACAACGTTGATCATGAAGTTCACAGGCACCTTGTTGCCAGCAGTGAGCTGCACAGGCGAGGATGAGGCCACGTACATGTTCACCGAGTACAGCCCCGCACGCTGGGGAAGTACGCAATGGTGTAGGTGCCATTCAGGTGGTCTGACACAAAACGTCAGCCAGGTTCGTGCCGGCAACACACTGGCCGCTGAAGCAGCTCAGCTGTACCACAAAGGAATCGCCTCCCACTGTCCTCAAGTTGCCCTCCGCGTCTTTGGTTTGGACCACAAAGCTCTGCTGCATGCCGGCCACCAGGAAGAGGGAGGAGATGGAGCTCACCGCGCACATGGGCGCCGACACCACACCAGGGGACACAGGGATCTCCGCGGACAGGACAGTGGCGCCGAATACCTGCACCAACAGCTGCCCCATGGTAGACGGCAAAACCGTAGCAGGATTCTTGGGATCCGAATACAGAGTGGCAAACAAAGGCATGTAAATAACGGTGTACACATCTGACAGCGGCGCCCTGGAGATGGAAAGGGGCACCCCATCAAAGGATGCAGTGAAGGGGTCCCCGCCCACCCCACGCCGGTTGCCATACACATCGTACGCTGTGATAGTGAAGGTGGTGGGCACGCCAGACTCCCCACTCACCGTACCGGGTCCTGTCACCATGGAGGCATTGGCGTTAGCCACGGCCGCAGGGCTCACGGTGATGGTCCCGTAGGAGGTGGAGCCACCAACTTGCAGAGGCGTGAGGCCACGAAGCACAACCTGCAAGGCGTACACACCCGTTTGGGTGAGGCGATAGGAAAAGGTGAACACCCCGCTCCCGGCGTTGACTCCCTGGCCACTGAAGGTGACCAATCCGGAGGAGCCCACAACATTGAACGTGAGGGAGTCCGGCTGCTTGGTAGTGTTCACGTTGCCGTAGGCGTCGCGTGCGGTCATCTGGAAGCTGGCCCATTGACCCGCCACAGCAGCGGAGAGGGCAGGGGCTGGCAAGTTCACGGTGGTCTTCGTGGAGCTGAAGGCTGCAGGGATGACCTGCAACGCCTTCCCGCTTCCGGGGATGGGGATGCCCTTGATCACCACGTCCACACCGTAATCCGCTACGTCTAGGATGGTGTACAGCACCTGGTACTGACCGTTGGACACGTAGTAGTACTTCAAGCTGATGCGAGGAGCAGCCAACCCCGCCCCACCTTGCACCAGGGTAATGGCGGAGGAAAATCCGTCACCCTCACGACTGGTCAACACCAAATTGCTATACATGTCACGTGTTTGGACCATGAAGGAAGCGGGGACACCGGCAACAAGCACGGGGTTGAAGGACACTATGGAGCACTGCGTGGGGTCGGTGACACCCGGTGTCACGGACACAGTCCAAGCTGTGGGCAAGCTCGTACCCGCCACACCAATGGTGAGGGTGTAGGTGCCAACCAGATTCCATGTCAACGCCACCGCATACTGGCCGTCCTGCAAGTCCTGTATGCTCTGCGTGACAAGCTTGGGAGCAGAGATGGAAATTGAGCTGGCATCCCCACCACGAATGTCGGAAGCAGGGCGGATGTTGGACACCAAGCCACGGCTGTTGCCGTAGCGGTCGCGCAAGGAGACGGTAAACATGGACATTTTATCAGCTGCTACGGTTACCAGCCCTGGGCCAGAAGCGGTACTGAACTGGTAGTATGGGGCATCAGGCATAACCACCAAAAACTTGGGGGAGGCACCCAAGTTCAACTCGAGCCCCGTTTGAGCGTGCTTGGCGGTGAGGACGTACTGCCCACTCTCACTGGAAGCATACATGGCACGGTAATGTCCAGGCTGGCCAGGAATGGCGGTGGCAGCGATGGGCGGCAGTACCACAGGCCCCAGAACCTGCACGTCAAACGTTTCGCCAGTGCTGGGGACGAGGTTACCAAACTGATCGCGCGAAACAATGGTGAACACATGCATCTTCCCAGCAATGGCACTCAAGATGCCAGTGTTGGCGTCACCAACAATATCAGATCCAAAGACGGTGCAGCTTGCAGCATCAACAACATCCGGGTCAATTGAAGCCGTGAAGCCTCCAAAGAACGTAGCGCCATTCAACGTGACAGCGGAAGCATGTGCCCCAGCAACGTACGAAACAAAGAGAACATTCCACTGACCACTACCAACGAAGGCGGACTGAAGGACTGTGGTTTGCTCCATTTGGGCAGCAAAACTCTCACCCTCAAACACAATCCTGTCGTTGTCCAGATGATCACGTGCCTGAATCAAGAAGTTCCCAACGTTGCCGATCAGAGTGCCAGCTACAACCGGTTTCAACACAGTGCCCAACAAGAAGGAGTTAGGCAAGATGACCGAATTGGCGGCATCTGTAGCAGCGGGTTCCACAACTGCACTATAAGTGGACGTCAAGCTGCCTTGGGTAGCAACCACGGAAATAGTGCAAGAGTCAATACGCTTGGTTGCCACAAAAGTGACGGTGTGGGTACCATCCAAATTATCGACAGTGGTGGTGCTTCGCAATCCCAGAGGATTTGACGCTGACACATTCACACCTCCGTTGCCCCAACCTCCAGGAGCGCCGTTCACAGTAAAGCCAAGAGAAATCCCATCAGCGCCACCAACGCTAGTCGCAGGGGCACGCAAATTGCCGAACCTATCACGTGCACTCACCAGCACGGTGGCATCCATGTCAGCAGTGAAAATGAAGCCAGTGGGGCTGTAGGCGCCGGACACCGAAAGGTCCAGCACGTCTGACAACACCACCAAATTCTGCGGAGTAGTTGGCAGCGTCAAAGGAAATGCACCCAGGGACACATCCACCACGTACTGCCCCGATACGTTCAGAGTGTACTCCACCACGTACAAGCCACCCGAGACTTGGTTCCCGGCAACACCGGTGGCGTAGGATGCTCCACTCAGCGCCCACGCAAAGGCGTCGTTGTTGTCCACCCAGTTCCCGAACGCATCCTTGGCGGTGATCTCAAACCGGGCAGCTGTACCCGCAACCGCGAGGGCCAAACCAGTGCCCACCACCACACTGGTCTCAGCAGATGTTGGGCCAGGCACCACAGCAATTGACGCACCACTCTGAGCCACTGCCCCCTGAGATCCGAACGTCACGTTGACGGTGTACTGCCCAGCTACAGTGGGGTTGAGGTAAAGCATGTACACTCCGAATCCGGAATACAGCTTGGAACTGGGCAACACGATGGTAGCCATTGAAGAATAGCTGCGGACTGGATCCACAGCAGCCGTTACCTGCACTGCAAACTTGTCGTCATATGCAGTCACATTGTTGCCGGCGGCGTCTTTAGCTTGGAGATGGAGGGCGGCCATGTGGCCAGACGTCACGGACGGCGTGACCACTCGCAGCAAACAACTGCTGGCAAGTGTGGCCGCTGGCACCACCAACAAGCTAACATTCTGTGCGGCGGTAACGGTGGCCCCATTCAAGCTCACAGCTAGAGAGTAGTTACCCACTAGTTCCGGCACGTAATCGAAGGAATAACTGCCATCCAGGTTGTCCGCCATCCTGGTCACCGTTGGTTCCCCTGTAAATGAACCAGATGTGGAGACACCGCTGAAGGTGGCAGCCACACAACTGGCTCCACAACCGACTAGAGCACGGTTTCCATATTGGTCGAACAAAGTGACAGTTACTGTGTAAACCTTGCGAGACACGGCTTGCTGCAACGGGCCACTCAGGGTGCTCAGGGAGGCCACCGGAGAGGCAGGCACCAAACAAAGGAGACAGGCGCGAAAGGAAGGGACTGACCATTCAAAGTGACAGCCACACTGTACACCCCACTCACAGTGGGAGTGAAAGCGCTACTATACACACCGTAATTACCTTCAGCGGTGCCCTGGGAAACAAGAGTGGTGTTCACCACTTCCGGCCCACTCACCACCCGAGCATCAAAGAAGTCCTGGTACTTTTTTTGCCAATTTCCTGAGGAATCAAACGCATTCACAGAGAACGACTGCAACACACCCGCCACAGACCACCTCTTCAACGCTGTGGCGTTGTCCGCAGATGCAAAGGCTAGGAGGCTGTTGAGGTCACTACTGACGGCAACAGGAGCTGCCTGCCCTGCCCACAGCACCTTGCAGTAGGGAGCCTGGGAACTGCCAGCAGTCACAGAGAAGTTGCGGGGGAAGTTCTGAATGCTCAAACCACCAAGAGTGACATCCACTTCATACCACGCCGCGTTAGTCAACTGGTACGAAAAGCCTTGCACCACGAACAACCCGGTCTGGGGCACACCCACACTGGAATAGGTTTCACACACCACGCAGTTCTGCTGTGTTATGTTCATCACCAGCACATCCGGTCTCACAGATGTCCAGGGTAGTAGCTGCTGCGGGTTGCCAAACATATCCAGCATGGATACCGTGAAGGTGGACTCCGTATTGGCAACGGCGTCACTTAACCCAGCCCCCTGGGCGTAGGTTGTGCTGAAGTACGAAGGAGCGGGAGCGACAGTGACCAACACCTGCATCTGTGTGCCCCCGGACACCATGATGGGAATGAGCCCCGTGGAGTGCTCCGCGCTAAGCACATACTTCCCAGCGACGGTGGTGTTGAATGCTGCTGTGTACACACCAGCACCCTGATTGGTGGCGTTCAGGGTGAAGGAGACAGGGCCGGAAAGGGTCACCGCAATGATATCGTTGTTGTCAACAATATTTCCATACGCGTCTCGAGTAACAATGGTGAGAACCTCGTTCACACCAGCAACCGCCTGCGTCACACTTGGCTCTGAGGCTGAAGATGTTGACGCCTTAGTCACAGCCGCGGCAACAGTCTGTGAGAATTCACTTCCAGCAATACTTACGGTGTTTAACTTCACCGAGATGGAGTAGGTGCCCACCACAAAGAGTTGATACGAGGACGCGTATGTGCCATTCCCGTCATAATACACAGTGATTTGACTGGGCGGTACGGCAATGCTTAGGGCAACCCCACTGACAACAGCCAAACGAGCAATCTGCACGGTAATGGTGTCCTGGTTTCGGTTGCCCAATATGATATTCCCAAACCTGTCCTTTGTCTGGAACACTATGGACTCAGCCTTCCCGGCAGTGGCCACCGGCAGAGCAGACAAAAGGACGGTATTGGCCGCATCAGCTACAGCAGGAAGCACCATCACATCGAAGGAGCCAACCGCTCCAGTGCTCACCCCAACAGCGACCTTCAGAACAGCGGAGGAACTGTAGCCAGTGGAGTCAGTGGCAACGTAGGAGACCAGCCACAGACCCAAAGCCTGGTAGGTTACATTGGATGAAATGCTCGTGTACATGACACCTCCTTTCACGTAGGTAAACGCTGTGGTGAAGGTTGTGGCGTTACTTTCCAAGATGTTCCCATACGTGTCCCGCAGCTGAACGTAGAAGACAGAAGCGCTACCAGCTGTGGCACCAGCCAGACCCTGTCCGTACGAAAAGCTCTCCGTGCTGGAAACTGTCGTGGGGTCCACCTTCACCATTTGCACAGCAGCTGTGTTAAGCACTGAAACTCCATTCAGAGACACACGAAGCACGTAGAGTCCTGTGACAGTGGCGTTGTACTGCACGGTGTAAGTGCCATCACCGTTATTCACAGCCTCACCACTCAGCACTGCAGGCCCGGTCAGTGACCACATACACACATCATTATTGTTCACAATGTTCCCAAATTGGTCCTTGGCGGTAATTGTGAAGCTTGCGAAGGCACCAGCAACAGCTGATACAATGCCAGTGCCGGTCACCGTGCTCACCACAGCATCTGTGGCGGCAGGAGTTGCCGTCACCACGTAAGGCGATCCCCCTGTGGCCACACCAGGCATGAAGGGGTTCACAGCCGCCTGAGACATCAGGCTGACGGTGTACGGGCCCACGGTGTCCAAGGAATACTGGACCACAAATTGGCCATCACCAACATATCGGGTCGTGACATCGCTCACTACCCCAGCACTGCGTGTGGCGGTCCACGACTCAAAGGTTGCGGCGTTAAAGGCGTTGGCAGCGTAGTCAGGGGTGACGGCACCCGTAAAGAGAATCATCACCGCTTGGGTGTACCCTTCCGTAAGGGTCAACAACACACGGCCAGTGGAGTTGCCGTCCGACCAGTTGCCCAGGGAGCCACAAGAGGCACCAGCCAAAGATTGGCCCAGCTTACTCAGGTTGGTCAGGCCGTTCAAAGAGTACGTGTAGTTCACACCCGACTCGCGGACACCAGTACCCACCAATCCCCGGAATTGGAGGGACACCGGGTTCCCGTCGCTGAGCGCTCCTTCCCAAGAACCGTCCATGGAGCAACCAGCGTTGGGACCAGTGACGAAGGCACTGAAGACGTTCGCACCTGGGAAGGCCGTCAGCCGGTTCCCGAAACCATCGCGGGCTTGGATGGTGGAGCCATGGGCCACACCCGCCTCCACCGTGCATTA
>Ga0129325_1047070_pt1 | contig 9846 bp, 7 predicted proteins | sample CPBNA1_9_FD_105435 | JGI IMG/M metagenome (GOLD analysis project Ga0129325, IMG submission 105435) | Freshwater to marine salinity gradient microbial communities from Chesapeake Bay, USA - CPBay_Spr_15_0.2_RNA1 (Metagenome Metatranscriptome) | ecosystem: Environmental > Aquatic > Marine > Coastal ... | reverse complement strand
GCCTGATACAAAGAAGAACCAGTAGGACAACATGTTCATAAATCCGGAAGCCATATCTCTAGCTCCAATTTGAAGTGGAATTAGATAATTGGAAAATGTACCACTCAACCCAGCTGTCAATACAAAGAATACCATGATGGTACCGTGCATTGTGACCAATGCCAAATAAAAGGTAGGATCTAGTTTCCCAGCTTCATCAATCCATCCACCCAAAAGCGGTCTAAGGAAGGATAAATCCATTTCGGGAAATCCAAGTTGAAGACGGAATAATATCGAAAGGAACCCTCCAATTAATGCCCAAAACATACCTGTGATAAGAAATTGCTTTCCAATCATCTTGTGATCTTGGGTGAAGATATATTTCGTTACAAAATTATCATGATGCTCGTGATCGTGATGATCGTGTGAGGCTGAATCATGATTTGCGACAGTTGCTGTAGCCATAATCTATAATTTTGTTTATTAATTTTCTTTTAACTGAATTTCAGCAAGCTCCTTTGTATCAGCAGGAAGACCCTCTGCCAGTGCAGGATTCAACTTAATGAAAGATTGTTGCTCTGCTATCCATTTTTGATAAGCTTCTGGCTCAACTACTTCAATCACTTTTCTCATACCGAAGTGACCTTTACCACAAATCTCGGTACAAGCGATTTCGTAATTAAAATCTGGATTATTCAATTCGATTCTCATTTCAGCCGTAGTCTTAGTTGGTACAAACCAAAATCTTGTAGGCATACCCGGAACCGCATCCATCTTCAATCTCATGTGCGGAGCAAATACCGAGTGAAGTACATCTCTTGCTCTAATCTTAAATAAGACAGGTTCTCCCTTCGGAATAACTACTACAGGAGATGGGAAATCATCTATAGAATTTTTATCGGTGAAATCTATTCCATGAGAATTTGAGGCAGTGATCAATCGATAATCATAATCCCCTAATACATTATCCGTACCGGGATATCTTACTTCCCAAGCAAACTGATAACCCATAATTTCTACTACATGAGCCTTTTCAGGAGCAGGAGCAGTGATATCAGACCATGCCATCCAACCTGAAATAACCAAGCCAGCCAAAACGATACCTGGAACAATAGTCCAGATAATCTCTAGCTTATTGTTATCTGGGTAAAATGAAGCTTTTCTAGTTTCACTGTACTGGTATTTGTATGGGAATACAAACAATAGAACGTGTGTAATTAAGAAAACCACACCAGTAACTGCCATGGTAATCCAGAACAACTGATCTGTCACGATCCCATGTTCAGATGCAATAGGTAATTGGTAGTTGTCGAATTCTTTGATCGAATACCAGAACATTAAAGCCCCTAATCCTACCAAAAACACGATAAATAACATCGCATTCACCTTATTACTTCCAGAGGCTATCTTTTTATCAGAGCCTTTTACTACTGTAACCAACGTTTGGATTCTATAGACCATCCAGATAATGGACAATAATAATAGAACACCTACTCCAATCAGAAATCCGTACATACCTTAATTTTTTAGGCTGTTATTAAATGTGATGATGATAACTCTCTTCAAGCATCGGGTGATTTTTAGGGATCAAATTCCCTTTGGCTAAGCCCCCTAACACTACCAACGCCATTGCTGAACCATAAACTAGAAACATTCCAACCTCCATAAATCCAACTCCACCATTGTGACCTAGAGTACCAGGTTGAACCATCAGGAAGAAATCTACCCAGTGACCTGCTATAATAAGTGAACAAACCAGTTTAAGAAATACACCATGTCTCTTTGCATTTCTTGTCATTAAAACTAGGAAGGGTAGCACAAAGTTCATCGCTATATTTACAAAAATGAACGGTCCATACACGTCAGAGCTCAATCTCTCAATAAAGTAAACTGATTCTTCAGGTATGTTGGCATAATAGATCAATAGAAACTGAGAAAACCATAAATAGGTCCAGAAAATAGTGAATCCGAAAACGAATTTCCCTAAGTCATGAATATGGTTTTCATTGACCATTTCAAGATAACCTTCGCCTTTAAGGAAAATTGTAAGCAAAGTCATAGCAGAAAGACCTGCGACAAACCAAGAAGAGAATACATACCATCCAAAAAGAGTGGAAAACCAGTGTGTGTCTATGGACATCACCCAATCCCAAGCAGCTATCGAAGATGAAACGGCGAAGAAGATGATAAAGAAAGCCGACATGCTTCTGATCTTATACCATGAAGTACTTCCTCCAAGGGAATCTTCAGCGTAGGATAGACTCTTTAACTTATTGAAAAAGAATACCCAGAAACCAAAGAATAAAACCATTCTAAAAATATAGAAAACTGGGAATGTTCCTTTAGCCATAGGCCAATAAAAGAAAGCACCTTTTCCGTCAATGATCTTATCGTACTCAGGTCCGCCTTCTACAAACAAAGCACTATGAGTCCAGTGGAACAAATTATGATTTGCTATAAAGAAAGTTGCAATCATTAAAACTGCAGCATATGGCAACCAATTTCCGAATGAAAGCATCACCCTTACGATAGGTGCAGACCATCCTGCTTGCGCAGCATACTGAATAGCAAAGAAGAAAACTCCTATAATAGCAATACCAGTAAAATAGACATTATTGATCCAAAGATTGGCATAGAGTCTTTCATACCAATGAAATGGATGAGCAGCTACCTCTGCACCTTCTTCAGCGTGACCTCCGAAGATGCCCATCAAAATACCGATAACAAGAAGTACTGAACCTATTCCCAAAACAGTCAAAATAGACTTTTTGGTAGCGGCGGTCAAAACAAACTTTTGATCCAGATTATAGTGTTGTGCGTCGTGAGCCATAATTAGTTTGCTGGAGTTTCTTCAGTTGATACTTCGGCCTCAGCTACTACAGGAGTTTGTGCACCTTGACCACCTTGAATTTTTTGTTTTACGTACGAAACGATCTTCCAACGATCTTCAGGAAGGATTTGAGAACCATGAGCTCCCATTCTGCCTTTTCCTTTTGTGATCACATGGAAAATATGTCCTTCTGGTAAACCTAAATAGGCACCTCCAGTTAGATTCGCTACACCGCCAATCTTCATTCCAGCTTTCCCATCACCTTCTCCACCTTTTCCATGGCAAGTAGAACAATAGTTGAGGAACAACTGCTCCCCTTCAGCCAATACTTGATCTGTCGGCTCAAAAGGATTCCTCACTGTTTGTCCAGCTAATTCCAATTCGGAAGTCTTCAATCTGTAAGGCAGGTAACCATTTTTATTTCGAGGAACAGTATTCGCTACCGGCTCTCTCATATTCATGTTATTAGGGTTATTAATATTACTGTTGTAATACTCCCCTTTTCCATCCTCACGTGTGGAAAGCCAAGATCCTTGGGATTCATCTGTGATTTGTGTCAATGGCTCATAAGCCACTGAGTGATACATCTGAGGGGCATATTCAAGACCCTGATCATTCCCTCCAGCTCTACAACCAACCAGAACTAATCCAGCCATTGCAAATGAAAGTAAACTATAAGTGTTAGTAATCTTCATCGTTCCAGATTTACTATTCAAAACTTTTTTTATTAACCTCTGTCGCTCCAGAAGATTTAAGAATTGCTTCAATTGCAACTAAATCGATCGCGGAATTATTCGCGATATCAATTGCCATGATGTGCTTATCATCAGTGCTTCTCAAGTCAAATATTCTAGGTTGGGCCCAAGGCTTAAGATTAGAGCTGATCATGAAAACACCCACCATACCGAAAGCTGCCAGTAGAACAGTCATTTCAAATGTAACTGGAATGAAAGCGGGGAAGGAAGCATAATCTTTACCACCAATAATCATAGGCCAGTCAAAGCTCATCATATAGTACTGCATCGTCAAGGCCAGAGTAGTACCTAACATGCCGAATAAAAAGGCTGCGATAGGCAAACGACTTCTTTTGTAACCAAGAACTTCGTCTAATCCGTGAACCGGATAAGGAGAATAAACCTCGTCGATTTTCACTCCGCTAGCTCTCACTTCTTCTACTGCGTGGAGTAACACGTCCTCATCGTCAAATACTCCTAAAACAAAATGTGTATCTCTTTCCATGATTATTTAGACACTTTTTCAGATGAAGATTTCAATACTGCCTTTACTTCTGCCATGTTGATCACTGGGAAAAACTTTGCAAACAAGAAGAATAAGGTAAAGAATAGTCCAAACGTAAACAGATAAACTCCCACGTCAGCCCATGTTGGGTAGAACATCGCCCAAGAAGATGGTAAATAGTCTCTGTGAAGTGAGGTTACAATAATTACAAATCGTTCAAACCACATACCTATATTCACTATAATAGATAATGCAAATGTTGCTACGATTGAAGTTCTGATTTTCTTAATCCAGAACAATTGTGGAGAAATCACATTACAAGTCATCATCGTCCAATATGCCCAAAAGTATGGACCAGTCGCTCTATTATAAAAGGCATAGAACTCAGGTTCAACCCCAGAATACCAGGCTATAAAGAACTCTGTAATGTATGCAACACCCACGATAGAACCCGTTACGATGATTACAATATTCATTAACTCGATATGCCCAATGGTGATATAATCTTCAAGTTTGAAAACTTTTCTGGTTACAATCATCAAGGTCAAAACCATTGCAAAACCAGAGAAAATCGCTCCAGCAACGAAATATGGAGGGAAAATCGTGGTATGCCATCCAGGGATAACTGAAGTCGCAAAGTCAAAAGATACAATCGTGTGTACGGAAAGTACTAGAGGCGTAGCCAAACCTGCAAGGATTAAAGATACTGACTCGTACCGCATCCAAGTTTTGGCAGCGCCATCCCAACCGAATGAAAGTGCACCATAGATAGTCTTTCTCAAACCTGTAGCTCTGTCTCGGATAGTGGCAAAATCAGGGATCAAACCGATATACCAGAATACTAATGACACTGAGAAATAGGTCGATATTGCGAATACGTCCCAAAGAAGTGGTGAATTGAAGTTTACCCAAAGTGATCCAAAAGTATTTGGAAGCGGAAGTGCCCAATAAGCTCCAAGCCAAGGACGTCCCATGTGAATAACCGGGAACATCGCTGCACAGATCACGGCGAAAATGGTCATTGCCTCTGCAGCTCTATTAATGGATGTTCTCCATTTCTGTCTGAAAAGCAACAATACTGCTGAGATCAAAGTACCTGCGTGACCAATACCAACCCACCAAACGAAGTTGGTGATATCCCAGGCCCAGCCCACAGTTTTATTTAGACCCCACATGCCAATCCCTTCCCAGAGAGTAGCAATAATTGCAATCGATCCTAGAGCTAATACTCCGGCGGCGGTAAGGAAAGCAAGGAACCAACCTAAAGATGGTTTTCCTTCTACTTGACGGCACACATCATGTGTCACATCGTGGTAGGTTTTACCCCCGGTAACTAATGGATCTCGTACGGATGAAGTAACCTGCATAGTTTATAAAATTAAGATTACGCTTCGTTTTTGTCTTTATTTCTGATTTTGGTAAAGTACCAAACGTTGGGACTAACGTTGATCTCTTCCAATACATGGTAAGCTCTTTCTTCGCCAACCTCTTTCAATGCTGAGGTGTTATTCTCCTCAATCTTAAGAAGCTTAGAAACTTGGCTATTTGCATCATTCATGTCTCCAAATACCAAAGCATCGGTAGGACAAGCTACAGCACAAGCCACAATAATTTCGCCATCTTGTACTTTTCGCTTCTCGCGCTTGGCGGTCAATTTACCAGCCTGAATACGCTGCACACACATGGAGCATTTCTCCATCACACCCCGTACTCGAACGGTGACATCTGGATTCAATACCATTTTACCTAGGTCATCATTCTGGGCAACATTGACTCCAGCGAAGTCTTTATTGTCATGGTACTTAAACCAGTTGAATCGACGGACCTTATACGGACAGTTGTTTGCACAATATCTTGTACCAATACATCTGTTATATGTCATTTGATTAAGACCTTCAGATGAGTGAGTAGTTGCTGCCACTGGACATACTGTCTCACATGGCGCATTGTTACACTGCTGACACATCATCGGTTGGAAAGTAACTTCTGGATTATCAGCTGCTATTTCCATTGCTTTCAAATCATCTGCCGGAGCATCTGAAGAATAATAGCGATCAATTCTGATCCAAGCCATTTCTCTTCGGTTCAATACTTCCTGCTTACCAACTACTGCCACGTTATTCTCCACCTGACAAGCAATAGAACATGCGCTACATCCAATACAGGAGTTCATGTCAATCGCAAGACCCCAGTGATGTTGGCTATATTGATGCCCTTTCCAAAGCGAAATCTTAGATGGCTTGATAAATTCACCGTCTTTATAAATTTCAGGATGGTATCGTCCAGCTCCTGCATCCTCCTTGTATTCACCTAAAGTGGCTTCTTGGATTACGTTTTCACGTCCCATGAAAGTTTGGTGAGTCTGCGTTCTTGCAATTTTGTATTTATCTTCAGTAACAGTGATTTCTACTCCAGCAGTAATATCGAAATTCACAAAGCCTTTTGAAGCATCAAGCAATTCGTAAGCATTTACACCTACTCCATTTGCTACTCTTCCAGCTTTGGTTCTACCATATCCTACCGCCAAACCGAAAGTACCATCTGCCTGACCAGGCTGAATCATGATCGGAACGACCAACGATTTACCATTGACAGTTATCGATGCCATTCCTGTATTTTCTTCATACATGGTAACTCCATTCTCTGTAGCCCATTTCTGAGAAACAGTCAGGTAGTTATCCCAAGTAGCCTTAGTGATTGGATCCGCCATCTCTTGTAGCCAAGGAATGTTGGCATAAATACCATTTCCTATTCCTACTTTAGAATAAATCACCAATTCAGGGCTTGTGTTAGCAGTTGTTGATGCTTTCGCAACAGCAGCAGCTGCAGCAGACACATCTCCTACTGGAGTAGGTGCTGCGACTGTGGAATCAATTGCCAAAACCCCATTATATAAGGTAGTATCCCAGAACTCTTGGAAATCACCTGCAGTTTCAACCAAGGTATAGACCTCATTTTGCCAAACTGACTGAAGGAAATCAAAATAATTAGAAGTAGATCCACCCCAAACAAGGAAAGACTCCTGTGCTTGTCTAGAATCAAACAATGGAGAGATCGTCGGCTGAGAAAGAGAGAAATGTCCACGCTTCGGCTCGAAATCATTCCAAGACTCTAGGTAATGGTGATCTGGTGCAACCATTTGTACCAAAGATGAAGTCTCATCCATTGTACCGTTTGTGGCCAAACTTACTTTTGCTTTAGCAATTCCTTCAGCAACTTCAGCTCCTTGTGCAAAATCATAAACTGGATTACAGTTGTAGAAAATTACTCCTCCAACTTGTCCCGCTTTCAATTCTGCAACGAATTGATTCATTCGAGCATCATCACCTTTTCTGAAATGAACTGGATTTGCAAAATCAACTGTCGTTCCATTTGCACCAAGCATTTCATTGATCGCATTGATCACAACTTGTACATTCGGATCATTAGATCCAGATACTACAAGTGAAGCACCTTTGCTAGCCCAAAGATCATTTGCGGCTTTGTCTAGGTGAGCAATTTCCACTGCTCCAGCCGAAACTTGAGTCGCTCCAGTTTTTTTTGCAAGAGCGTTATAAAGTGCTAATACAGCCAATCCACTTTGAGAAGCTCTGATTGGAGTTCTGTAATCAGCATTTGCACCAGTCATCGATAGATTCGATTCAAACTGATAATGACGGGACATTTCGCGGTGCTCATTGCTAATCTTCCGAGTCTTAGCATATTGACCAGCAAATTCAATTGGGGAAATCCAAGTTCCTAAAAAGTCTGCTCCGAAAGAAACAATGGTCTTTGCTTTATCAAATGAATAGGAAGGAATAACTGCAGTACCATAATAGGTCTCTGCTGCTTTCTTTATTCCATAATTTGAAATAGGATCATACTGGATCAATTCCGCTCCACCTACTGAATCAGAGAAAATCTGAATAGCTTGTAGCGTGGAAGGAGAAAGAATAGTATTGGATACAATCTTTACATTTCCAGCAGAAGCAAACTTCGCTTTAACCTGTGCATCTATCGTAGCCCAATCTGATTTTTCACCGCTAATGTAAGGACTGGCTAATCTCTCTTTATCATATAGAGAAAGAATGGATCCTTCTACGATGGCATTAACTTTTCCTTTATTAATAGGAGAAAGTGAGTTTCCGTCAATTTTGATCGGTCTCCCCTCTCTTGTTTTTACTACGATAGAGGCATAGTCACCACCAGTAGAAAAAGTAGAAGCGTAGAAATTAGGAATTGAAGGGTTGATATCAACCGGCTTGTTTACATAAGGGATCGCCTTTCTTACTGGAGCCTCGCAAGCTGCTAATGATGCTGCTGCTAAACTGAAACCCATTACTTTAAGGAAGTCTCTTCTTGAAGAACCTCCATCTTCGCTTAAGCTTGACGGAAGCTCGACAAATTCCTTATCGGCATTCTTTACAAACTCTGGATCGTTATTGAGCTGCTCAAGTCCTTTCCAGTATGTTTTTTTATTTTCCTTCATTTTATAGTCTAGAATGAATTTTCAAATAGGGTGATGAATTAATAGTGGCATTTTGCACATTCCAAACCTCCGATATCCTTCACTTTCAAGGCATCTTTAGAATCTGTGTGCAATTGAACCAACTTATCATAGTAGGCATTGCCATCTGTAGTAATCTCAGTCTGTCTGTGACAGTCGATGCACCAACCCATGGTCAATGCACTATGCTGACCTACGACTTCCATTTCCTGAATAGGACCGTGACAAGTCTGGCATTCGACTCCTCCTACCTTCACGTGCTGTGAATGGTTGAAATATGCCAGATCAGGAAGGTTGTGTACTCGCACCCACTCAATAGGCTTGTTGTTATCTACGGCATCATAGATTTTTTGAATTTCAGGTGAAATCCCTTCCTTACCTTCCAAATTTTGAATGTGCGTGTGGCAGTTCATACAAATATTGGCAGAAGGGATATTTGCAGATTTGCCAATCTCAACTCCAGTATGGCAATACTGACAAGCAATCTCTAAAGTACCTGCATGGAGTGCGTGAGAATATGCAATCGGCTGCTCAGGAGCATATCCTTGCTGAACACCCACTGAATATAATCCGTCAATTGCAGTCTTGGCTACCATCGCCACTACCAAGGCAGTAACAATAATAATGAAACCATCGCTCTTTAGGATTTTACCAAATTGGAATTTCTGGGTAACGAACTCTTTATCGCTTTCGTCAAGATCTTGATTGGTCAGGTATTTCGAAAGAACAGAAATAATCAAACCGAGTACCACTAAGATCAAGAGAAGGACTACCACCAACACTACCAAGATTCCCGTCAAATATTCATTTGGAATTCCTCCTCCTGTTGCAACGGCACCTCCATCTGAAGTTCCTGCAGCAGCAGCGGCGGCGGCCGGATCTGCTTTATCCCCATATTCGATGTAGGATAAAATATTCCCCAGATCATCATCGCTTAAGAAACCGTAAGCAGGCATAACAGAATTGTTATATTCCTTATACAATGCCACCGCGTAAGGATCTCCGGAAGCTATCATGGCACCTGAATTTTTGATCCAGCTTTTGACCAAAACCGGATCTCTTCTTTCTGTCACACCTCTTAATGCAGGACCGATATACTTTTGATCCAACTTGTGGCAAGTACTGCAGTTGGCCTTAAATATTGCTTTGCCTGCTGCTACTGCTTCTGGACTTTCAACTACTGAAGGGTCAACCGCAAAAGCTTGAGTCCCGATCAGCATGAAAAACAGCAATGCTAGCATGTGGAAATTCAATCGAACCCCTACTAACGAGCGTTTTGATAACATATTTTAGCTAATTAAATAGTTTAAAT
>Ga0129325_1115259_pt1 | contig 9864 bp, 9 predicted proteins | sample CPBNA1_9_FD_105435 | JGI IMG/M metagenome (GOLD analysis project Ga0129325, IMG submission 105435) | Freshwater to marine salinity gradient microbial communities from Chesapeake Bay, USA - CPBay_Spr_15_0.2_RNA1 (Metagenome Metatranscriptome) | ecosystem: Environmental > Aquatic > Marine > Coastal ... | reverse complement strand
GGAAAATATCAAGGGCAAAGTGGTGTCACACTTCCAAAGATCTAAAAATGAAATTTAATTTTCCCATAATTATTATAGATGAGGACTTTCGATCCGATAATTCATCAGGATATGGAATTCGTGTGCTAGCTGATTGTATTGAAAAAGAAGGTTACGATATTATTGGTGTAACTAATTATATTGATTTAACATCTTTTGCGCAGCAACAAAGCAGAGCTTCCGCATTTATTCTTGCTATTGATGATGAGGAATTTATCGAAGAAAATCCAGAAGCCCTAAAAAAATTAGGTCTTTTTGTTAAAGAAATCCGATACCGTAATGATGAAATACCAATCTTCCTCCATGGTGAAACACGAACCAGTCGGCATATCCCAAACAATATTCTAAAAGAATTAAATGGTTTTATTCATATGTCGGAGGATACACCCGAGTTTGTTGCGAAACATATTGTTAGAGAGGCAAAAGTTTATTTAGACAGTCTTGCTCCCCCATTTTTTAGAGCATTAACGCATTATGCAAGTGATGGCTCATACTCATGGCACTGCCCTGGTCACTCTGGAGGTGTTGCATTTCTCAAATCTCCCGTGGGTCAAATGTTCCATCAATTTTTTGGTGAAAATATGCTGCGTGCAGATGTTTGTAATGCAGTTGAAGAGCTTGGTCAACTTTTAGATCATACTGGCCCTGTTGAGGCGTCAGAAAAAAATGCAGCCAGAATCTATCGATCGGACCATTGTTATTTTGTCACCAACGGAACTTCAACATCAAACAAAATGGTTTGGAACTATAATGTTGCCCCTGGCGACGTTGTAGTGGTTGATCGAAACTGTCACAAATCAGTGTTGCATTCCATTATCATGACTGGTGCAATCCCTATATTTCTGATGCCAACGAGAAATCACTTTGGAATTATTGGTCCTATTCCTAAGGAAGAATTTTCCTGGGACCGTATAAAAGAAAAAATTAATCAGAATCCATTTATCAAAGATAAAAATGTAAAGCCACGCGTCTTAACAATCACCCAATCAACTTATGATGGTATTTTATATAATGTAGAAGACATTAAAGAAATGTTGGATGGAAAAATTGATACGTTACATTTTGATGAAGCCTGGTTGCCACATGCAGCATTCCATGAATTTTATGGGGATTATCATGCAATTGATTCGGACCGGCCACGATGTTCTGAAAGTCTCATATTTTCAACGCAGTCAACACACAAATTACTTGCTGGACTAAGTCAAGCCTCTCAAATTCTTGTCCAAGATGCGTTAATGAACAAACTGGATAAAGAGCTGTTTAATGAATCCTACCTTATGCACACTTCAACAAGTCCGCAATACTCAATTATTGCAAGTTGTGACGTTGCAGCCGCTATGATGGAAGCTCCGGGTGGGACCGCATTAGTTGAGGAGTCAATTCTAGAGTCACTTGATTTCAGACGGGCCATGAGAAAAGTTGATGATGAATGGGGGCAAGATTGGTGGTTTAAAGTTTGGGGCCCAAAAAATCTATCGGAAGAAGGTTTAGAAAACAGAGATGCCTGGATTCTTAAACAAAATGAAAAATGGCATGGTTTTGGAAAACTATCTAAAAATTTTAATATGTTAGACCCTATTAAATCAACCATCATTACTCCAGGATTAAACGTAGATGGGGAGTTTGATGATAGGTTTGGCATTCCTGCCATGATTGTTACCAAATACCTTGCTGAGCATGGTGTTATTGTGGAAAAAACAGGCCTCTACTCATTTTTTATCATGTTTACGATTGGCATTACCAAAGGTAGATGGAATACTCTTGTGGCTGCATTACAGCAGTTCAAAGATGATTACGATAGAAATCAACCTATATGGAAAGTATTGCCAGAATTTTGTCAAAAATATCCAATGTATGAATCTATGGGATTAAAAGATTTATGTGACAAAATACATACAGTCTTTAAAGAAAATGATATTGCAAAACTAACTACTGAAATGTATCTATCCAATATGGAGCCAGCCATGAAGCCAACAGATGCTTTTGCAAAAATGGCCCATAAAGAAATAGAGAGAGTACCTATAGATGATTTAGAAGGCAGAGTGACATCCGTTCTTTTAACGCCATACCCACCCGGTATCCCGCTTCTTATTCCAGGTGAACGGTTTAATAAGATAATTGTGAATTATTTAAAATTTGCACGATCATTTAATGAAAAGTTTCCTGGTTTTGAAACCGACAACCATGGCCTCATCAAGAATTATATCGATGGAAAATTAACTTATTACGTTGATTGCGTAAAGACTAAATAATACGCTTGAGATCCACAAAAGAATATCTTAAGCCTTCTTCGTTTTCTGCATTTGTGTGACTTGTCTCTTGCCATTGTGCAAAATCAATTTCTGGAAAAAAGGTATCGCCATCAATTTTAATATCCACAAAAGTAATTAATAAATGTGTGGCTAATGGCAATGCTTGTTGATATATTTGTCCGCCACCGATAATAAACACACTATTATTAGCAGAGAGCTTTAAAGCCTCAGTTAGTGAATGAGTCACACTAACGCCCTCTGCTTGAAAATTTAAATTCTTAGTTACGATGATATTTTTTCTGTTCGGTAAAGGTTTCCCAATCGACTCATAGGTTTTTCGACCCATAATTATTGAATAACCAGAAGTGAGTTTTTTAAACCGCTTCAGGTCTTCTGCGATATGCCATGGTAGTTTATTGTTTATACCAATGACACGGTTTTTTGACATGGCAACAATGATTTTAATCGCTTGCATTAAACTGCAACAGGTGCCTTAATTAGTGGATAAGGGTCATACCCAATTAATTCAAAATCATCGTATTTAAAATCAAAAATATTTTTAATTTTTCTATTAATTTTCATTTGCGGTAATGGTTTAGGTGCTCTTTCAAGCTGTTCATTTACTTGATCAAGATGATTTATATAAATATGTGCATCGCCCAAAGTATGAACAAATTCTCCGTATTCTAAATTACAAACCTCAGCCACCATCATGGTTAAAAGGGCATAAGAAGCAATATTGAAAGGAACGCCCAAAAAAATATCAGCACTCCTTTGGTATAACTGACATGAAAGTTTTTTTTTCCGCAACGTAAAATTGAAAAAAAAGCATGGCATGGAGGTAACTTCATTTCTACTAGGGCACCAACATTCCATGCAGAAACAATTAGCCTTCGAGAATCAGGATTGTTTTTTAGCTGATCAATAAGTTGTGCTATCTGATCAACTGATTCACCCGAAGCTGTGTCCCAACTTCGCCATTGATGGCCATAAACAGGACCAAGGTCTCCGTTTGTATCAGCCCATTCATCCCATATTGAGACACTATTATCTTTTAAATATTTGATATTGGTCTCACCAGAAAGAAACCAAAGTAGCTCATGAATAACCGACTTTAAGTGAATTTTTTTTGTTGTTAAGAGTGGAAAGCCATCCGCTAAATTAAACCGCATTTGGTAACCAAAAACAGATAGCGTCCCGGTACCTGTTCGATCTTCTTTTTTAATCCCATTTTTTTTTACATGTGAAAGAAGATCGAGATATTGCTTCATCTTTAATTATTAGCTTCAATGAATGATTTTATTTGATCAACATCATTACCAAAAACTTCGTATCGTTGCGTAAGTGCTTCAATATTTTTAAGCTGTTCAGGGCGTTCTGGTTTTTTTCCTATGGCTTCTTCAATTGATTCTTCAAATTTAATTGGTAGTGCTGTTTCAAGAACCATCATAGGCACCCTGCTATCAAAATGATCTAACGCTGCTTTAATTCCGTCAGCAGTATGGGTATCCATAATAACATTATATTTTTTATAAAAATTGGCAATCAATTGAATTCGATTTTCATGTTTACTGGACGACGATACAAAACCAAAATCTTGAATTCTTTTAAATGACTTAGCATTTAATTGAAAACTTCTGCCTTTATCTATCTCTAGCCATAATTTTTTTAAAGCTTCTGAATCACGATCAAGTAGATCAAAAATGAAGCGCTCAAAATTGGATGCTTTAGATATATCCATTGATGGGCTTGAGGTTTGAAAAGTCCGTGATGAGCCCCTTGGAGCATAATTACCAGTTTTAAAAAATTCATCCAAAACATCATTTTCGTTTGTCGCCACAACTAACTTCCTAATCGGTAATCCCATCATTCGGGCGATATGTCCCGCACAGATATTGCCAAAATTTCCTGTAGGAACGGTGACATCAATAACTTCTTTACTGGATGATGTTATATCTAAATAGCCTTTAAAATAATAAACAATCTGCGCAAGAATTCTGCCCCAATTAATCGAGTTCACTGCACCTATTTTATTTTTGTTTTTAAAAGCTAGATCATTTGAAACGGCCTTCACAATATCTTGGCAATCATCAAAAACGCCCTCAATAGCTATATTAAAAATATTTTCGTCTTGCAAGCTAAACATTTGCGCAGTTTGAAAGGTGCTCATTTTTTTATGTGGGGAAAGCATAAAGACCTTTACACCCTCTTTACCTCGCATTGCATACTCTGCAGCAGATCCAGTGTCACCTGATGTTGCTCCTAAGATATTGAGTGTTTGATTCTTTCTGCCTAAGACATACTCAAACATATGGCCAAGGAACTGCATAGCGATATCTTTAAATGCAAGTGTGGGGCCATTTGATAAAGAGAGTAAATATAAATTTTCATCAAGTTCGAGTGTTGGAGTTATTTGTTCCGCATCCTGATTTGATCGAGCGTAACCATATACCTCTTTGGTATAGGTTTTATATACAATCTCTTTAAGGTCATTAACTGGTATGTCGTCAATAAAAGTCTGAAAAATAATTAGTGCTAATTCTTGATAAGACTTAGCTCTGAGTTGTTCCAGGCTGCTATTAGAAAATTTTGGGTATGTTTCAGGTAAGTATAGCCCTCCATCTGGAGCTAAACCGGTTAACAAAACATCTGAAAAGCTCAATTTAGGCGAGCCACCTCTCGTTGAAATGTATTTCATTATTCCTAATTTAACTCTTCTACACGAATTTTAATTATTTTTTCTTTGTTGTCAGGTAAAGATTCGATTTCCTGGATTATCTCATTAATTTTTCTTTCTTCTATTTTTGAGGTAATTAAAAATATATCAGGGTCTTTACTTTCATCCGAAATTTCTTTGTGAACCATTGCATCAATAGAGACATCGTTCTTAGCAAATATATTAGTTATTTTTGCTAATAAACCTGCTTTATTGCTCATAGATAGACGCAAATAGAACTCTGATTTAACTTCTTCAATAGGTAAAATTTTCTTTGCACTAATATATTCATCAACAAAGCCGAGTGTAGGGATATTAAAGGTAGATCCTCTTGTGATGTCGATGATGTCTGCCACAACAGCACTGGCAGTTGCTTCAGCGCCTGCCCCGGCTCCATAATATAAGGTAGGGCCAACCATATTTCCTTTAACCAAAACAGCATTCATGGGACCATTTACATTGGCAACTAATCTTTTCTCAGGAATTAAAGTAGGATGAACTCTTAATTCCACTCCATCAGAAACTAATTTTGTAATCGCTAATAATTTAATTCGATAGCCCAATTCCTCGGCATAGGTAATATCTTTTTGCGTCAACTGGGTAATGCCTTCAATATAGGCTGCATCAAAATTAATCGGTATTCCAAATGCCAATGAGGCTAATATTGTAATTTTGTGTGCTGCGTCAATTCCTTCTATATCAAATGTTGGGTCAGCCTCAGCAAACCCAAGTTCTTGTGCTTGTTTTAATGCCACGTTGAATGATAAATTATTCTCTTTCATTTCCGAAAGAATGTAATTTGTAGTGCCGTTAACTATCCCTGCAATCCACTCAATTTTATTTGCTGCCAATCCTTCACGAACTGCTTTAATAATGGGTATACCTCCAGCAACGGATGCTTCATAAGCCAAAATAACATTATTTTTTTTTGCAAGCTTTACTAATTCTTCACCGTGCATCGCTATCAAAGCTTTGTTTGCTGTTACAACATGCTTCTTATTTTCTAATGCCTGCTGCACAAATGTTCTAGAAATACCAACGCCTCCAATAAGCTCTATAACAATATCTACTTCATTGCTTTGGATTAATTTTGTCGCGTCATCAGTAATGGTTATTGGGGCTTTAACAATATTTTTTGCGAGTGATAGATTTGTATCAGCCACCATCGTTATTTCAATTTTTTTTCCTGTTTTTTTAAAAATCTCTTCTGAATTTTCAGTAAGAATTTTGTAGGTACCTCCACCCACTGTTCCAATACCAATTAGTCCAACTCTCATATTTAATTAATTCCTTCTTTTTTGGGCAAGATATTTATCCACTCTTTTTATAGCTTCTTTTAATTCATCTTCATTTGGTAGAAAAACAATCCGTAAATGATTATTATCATCCCAGTTAAAACCAGAGCCTTGAACAACTAATACTTTTTGGTCAATTAACAAATCTAAGATAAATTTTTGATCATCATCAATAGCATAGAGCTTTGGATCAAGTTTTAAAAATAAATACATAGCAGCAAGAGGTTTCACGCAACTCACACCAGGTATTGATGTTAAGCCATCATAGGCTATTTCTCTTTGCTTAAATAATCTTCCAGAAGGCGCAACCAAATCATTAATGCTTTGGTAACCTCCAAGCGCTGTTTGAATTGCCAACTGACCTGGTACATTGGCACAAAGTCGCATGGAAGCGAGCATATTTAACCCCTCCATGTAATCTTTTGCCTTATCCTTTGCGCCCGAGAATACTAACCATCCAGAACGATAACCACACGCACGATAATTTTTTGATAGGCCATTTAATGTGACAAACAGCACATCCTCTGCAAGTGAGGCAATTGACGTATGTTGATGCCTGTCATACAACACCTTGTCATAAATTTCATCTGCAAAAATAATAAGGTTATTTTGTCGAGCAATTTCAATAATTTCTTTTAATAGCTCATCTGAGTAAAGCGCACCAGTCGGATTGTTAGGGTTAATAACAACAATGGCTTTTGTTTTGTCGGTGATTTTCGCTTTGATGTCATTAGGGTCAGGGAACCAATTAGCGCCCTCGTCACAGACATAATGTACTGGTTTTCCTCCAGCTAAAGTAACCGATGCTGTCCATAATGGGTAATCAGGTTTTGGTATTAAAACTTCATCATCATTATTGATCAGTCCCTGCATAACCATAACGATGAGCTCGGAAACTCCGTTACCAATAATGATATCGTCCACATCAACATTCTTGATAGATTTTTGTTGTGTGTAGTGCATAATCGCTTTTCGGGGTTCAAAAAACCCATGGCTCTCAGTATACCCAGAAGCTTTTGCCATGTTTCTTATAACATCTTGGGTGATCTCATCAGGCGCTTCAAAACCAAATGCAGCTGGATTGCCAATATTAAGCTTAATAATGCGATGGCCCTCTTCCTCCATCTTTTTAGCATGTGCAAGCACTGGGCCACGAATATCGTAACAAACATTATCTAATTTTTTGGACTTTAGGACAGATTTCAAAACGGTCGTTAATCAATGAGTTAAATTATGTGATATCTTACCTTTGTATTGACTTTAAGCCAATCCAAAGGCTAGAAAAAATTTGTATTATGGAATTTAATGAAATACAGTCTTCAACGAGAAATCTTATAACTGCTTATGATAAAGATTACCTTTCTATTCATGATAAAAAAATTACTGAAAACGTTTTAATATATCCAGAGACCATAAATCTTATTTTAGATATCAAAACCATCCATGATATTAACGAATTGACGATACAAAAAGCGATTAACTTTAATCCCGAAATTATCCTTTTTGGTTTTAATAGTCCAAATCTTTTTTTATCCGCCAATCAAATCAAGATATTTCACGACCATAATATTGCTGTTGAAAGTATGAATTTAATGTCTGCTTGTAGAACGTTTAATATTCTTTTATCAGAACAAAGAAAAGTGATTTTCTTTGCTTTTTTAAACCTATAATTTCTTAGTTGAAAAAATTAAAGATGCATTCGTCCCACCAAAACCAAAGCTATTAGACATCACGGTAAATACTTTTTCATCATGTCGATGCGTCAGGATTGGTAAGCCCTCTGCGGCAGGGTCTAGCTCTTCAATATTCGCCGATGCTGCAAGAAACTCTTGATCCATCATAATGAGGCTGTATGCAGCTTCATTGGATCCTGCGGCACCCAACGCGTGTCCTGAAAGAGACTTTGTTGAGGCAATTGCAGGTATTTTTCCATACTTATTTGATGTAAAGACAGCTCTAATCGCTTCAAGCTCTTTTATGTCACCTACTGGTGTACTTGTTCCGTGCGTATTAATGTAATCTATTTGCTCTACCTTTGCTTCTTCTAATGCTAACGTCATACATCGTTGTGCACCCTCGCCGCTGGGTGCAACCATATCAAAGCCATCTGAAGTGGCGCCATAACCAATAACCTCGGCATATATTTTTGCTTTTCGATTAATCGCATGCTCGTATTCTTCTAAAACTAAAATACTTCCCCCGCCTGAAATAACAAAACCGTCACGATTTACATCAAATGTTCTAGATGCCTTTTCTGGATGATCATTATATTTCGATGACATAGCCCCCATAGCATCAAATAAGTAACTCATAGTCCAATGTTCTTCTTCAGCACCACCTGCAAATATAATGTCTTGCTTACCCATTTGAATTAATTCGTAAGCATTACCAATACAATGTGCACTTGTTGAGCAAGCGGAACTAATGCCATAGTTAATGCCTTTAATTTTTGCCCCGGTAGCTAAGCAAGCAACAACCCCACTGGACATGGTTTTCGTTACCATGTAAGGCCCTACGCGGCGTATACCTTTCTCACGCAAAGTATCTGTACCAGCTAACATGCTCTCCGTCGAAGTGCCGCCAGCGCCTACAATAATTCCTGTTCGAATATTTGAAACCAATTCTTCAGGAAGACGTGCATCATCTATTGCTTCTTGCAAAGCGATCCATGCATAAGCATGTCCTTTTGCCATAAAACGTAATAGTTTTCGATCAATTAACTCTTCCGCATTAATATTTACTGAACCCGCAACCTGACATCGCAAGCCATGCTCTTGATACTCAGGTTGAAATGTGATGCCTGATTTAGTTTCTCTTAGACTTGTGGCTACCTCTTTAGCATTGTTGCCTAAGCTTGAAACAATTCCTAAACCGGTTACTACGACTCTTTTCACAACTTTTCCTTTTTTTAAAAATTGTCTGTGCGGGTAAATAAACCTACTTTTAAATCTTCTGCTTGATAGATCGGGCGTCCATCAACCTGCATGGTTGCATCTGCTATTCCCATAACTAATTTGCGCATAATTACACGCTTCAAATCAATAATATAGGTGACTTTCTTTGCGGTGGGAAGTACTTGCCCAGTAAATTTTACCTCATTACTTCCTAAAGCCCTGCCTCGACCAATACCACCTTTCCACGCAAGATAAAAACCTAATAATTGCCACATGGCATCCAATCCGAGGCATCCAGGCATAACAGGATCGCCCTCGAAGTGACAATCGAAAAACCAAAGGTCTTCCCTGATATCAAGTTCTGCAATCATTTGGCCATTATTATACTTACCACCATCATCCGTAATAGAAACAATGCGATCAAACATTAACATGGGTGGTAATGGTAATTGCGCATTACCTTCACCAAAAAGTTCACCTCGACCGCAGGTAATTAACTCTTCTTTACTATAACTATTTTTTTTTGTCATTATTATTTAGTCTTTATCAAAATATACTGTTTACGGGAATTTAAATCTAATTTATAGTGAATGTACCATTTTGTATTAATTTTCTAGGAATATATCATAATGAGCGACCAAAATCTGGCCGAATGGAGAAAACTTGCG
>Ga0129325_1048907_pt1 | contig 9891 bp, 1 predicted proteins | sample CPBNA1_9_FD_105435 | JGI IMG/M metagenome (GOLD analysis project Ga0129325, IMG submission 105435) | Freshwater to marine salinity gradient microbial communities from Chesapeake Bay, USA - CPBay_Spr_15_0.2_RNA1 (Metagenome Metatranscriptome) | ecosystem: Environmental > Aquatic > Marine > Coastal ... | reverse complement strand
TTCCTCACTAAATACGATTTTTAACGCCGTTCTAATTATTTAAGCGATTACGTCTCAATTTTTATGCGTCCAATTAAAATGATAGTTTAGTAGAGAGACTCCCCAACGGAGTTATCATAGCTGGTTAAAAATACATTCAATTTTATTTTTATTTCAATTTTTAAATTCATTATTCAATTTAGAGTAGTATACGTTAACATTCCTGGAAACAATGAAGACGTTAATCATTTTTATATGATTAAAAGAAAAATCCAAATTAAATAATCTTATTATATAACAACCTTCACACTAATTATGAATCAGGTGGTCTGAGTTTCGACAATAAGGACTTCCCGTAATTAGATATCTACTTTGTTATTTGCGTTTTTATTTGATCAAAAATTAACTTTACTGTAGCAGTTTACTTTTTCTATGATCATTTAATTATTAGCAATAACCGGTAGAGGCACAATATTAATATACCATCTGTATGAAATTCTTTTAAAGTAAAAGGGTGGATCAATTATTAATTTTTGTGGCTTTGTATGGTGTGTAGAATGCAAAATTCTGGAGTATATAATTTAGGTTATTTTTGAAAATAAAATATAAAATTAATTAATTTAAACAGAGCATATTTAAATGGAATGCTTTAGCACCAATACATCACTTTGATGTATCCATTTACGGTAAGGTATAAACGTTAGTCGTTGCGTCGTCAGATATATCCGCGATTACTGTGGGGATCGTACCAACATGTCCCATGGAACAAACAATTTTTTCTTTACATTTATGCAGACAATTAGTACGAATTATTCATACTATTTTTATAAAGCTTTCAAATTAAATCAAATTAAATCAAAATGTCTCCTCCAAGAATTATCGGCTGCGTTTGTGCAGATTGCAATGAATTTACTAAAGTTTGGAAATTCCAAACAAAAATTAATCCACCAATCAAAAAATGTTCAAGAGTCACTTTGGCTAATGAAGAGTTTAAAGAATTCATGTTCGATGCCGAACTTGGATACATGAAATTGCGCCTCAATGGCGGTTTTGACGTTTTTGTCAAAAGACCCCAATTTTCTTATAGGGATCGTTCACTTGCAATTAGAGAAGAAGTTAAAGAAGAAATCAGATATAAAGCAAAGAAATTAATAAAGTCATACAACATTGAAATGAAAGAAGATTATACCAATTGGGATGATCTAATTGCTGAGTTCACTGCAATGGACTCTGAAATGGAAATCGACATGGCTGTCGATGACTACTACGAAAGACCAAACATTAAAATCACAACTGAAAATTCTGACGAGATTCCCTTTTATCTCGTCCCCGGAACAGATGAAGAAGACGTCGTCTTCTCACCTGAAAAATTAATTAAACTCATTCAAAAGCGTTTCACACTTGGTGATGGCGCTTTCTTTATTTGGTTCGCTCATTACGTTCGTGATATTTTTTCCCCACTTTGTGGAAATTATACAATGCAATTCATTTTAGTTCATCCAAATCTTTATCATTTTTTGCTCGCATTTGGCGATACAATTAGTTACAAGAAAATTATTCCAATTTTAAAAGGAGAAGAAAGTCATTTAGAGTACATTCATCACCCTCCTGGTGATGTTCGTTCAATTGATCCTAAAGTTTTACCACACATGATAGAATTAAATGGCATTAAAAAATCCATTCATGGACTTAAAATCTCAATCCAATCTCACACACGTGCAATTCAGAAATTGCAACCCACGCAAAACAACAACACTCGGCGTGAACAATTTCAGAAAATCATTAATAAATGTAAAACCACTTTGGAAGAAAAAGAAAATTATTGTGAATTAATTAAAGTAAAAATTCGAAATTTATTAGAAGAAGAGAAAATTACTCCAGCAATGGAGGTTGAAACAAATAATGAAGTCGTTACAGAATTTGAAGTAGCTCAAAATACAGCCTTAAGCACAGAAGCCAATGAAAATGAAGCAACAGTAATGTCACAAACTCCACCCTCAATTTTAGCAGAAATAATGACTGATCAAGATAGAAAATTTCCAGAATTAACTGATAGATTCATTTTATTTGATAAAGTAACGTTGTCAACAATGATAACTAAAGGTACAATTATTAAACAATATCATTTACCTAGCGATTTTGTACTTGCAAAATGGTCAACAACAAACATGCTTCCCTTCAGGACACATGAATTTTTCCGTGGTGACGTTGAATTAAAATTAGTATCAAATATTCCAAAAACATCTCAATTTTATTTACGTTATGGATTCGCTTATCATTGGATTCAACGTGATCGCCGTGATGAACTAGTCAATGTTCATACAATTTCTCAACAACCAGGCGGTCAAATTAATGGTCACATGCAACCTTCCGATTCTTTAACAATTCCTTTCAATAGTTTCGCACCAATGATTCCAATTAGAAAAAATAATACAATGATGAACCTTTATTATGTTACTGTTTCACTAGTAGCAATGACTGATTTTGAAATTTCCGACGGAGCTGTTCCAGAAGCCGATTTAAATGTTTATGCTAGATTTAAAAACTTAGAATTTAAGGGTCAAATACCCATTGATGACACAATTCCAGATCCAGTAGATTTAACAAGAATAGTAAGACCATCAATGTTATCAACAGCTTTAGCAATAAAATCAGGAGTAGTTTCAACCGCAAAAAATACATTAAGAGGTGCTGCTTCTACAGCACTTGGTACAGCAAATTCAATAGTCAGAGGTACAATTTCAACAGCAACACGTTCATTAAATAGAGGAATAGAAAATTCAATTTCACAAGGATTAGGAGCATTAGGCTCAAATAGAGATAAACCAACTGATTTTCAAAATATGGCTTTCCATCAGAGAGCCGGACCAAACATTGCATCTGGATCAGGTAATTTTTCAGCAGATTCATTTAGATTACAACAAGTAGCCAATACACCACATTGTTCAGACATAATTGGTGTCGAAGAGTTCAATTCAATTAAAGATATAATCGAAATTCCAGGATTTATAAATAGTTTTACAATTAAAATAGGTAATGTTCAAGGAGATAAATTAGCAATTACTAGAGTTCAACCCGGTATTTATACGCCTTTCCCTTTTGGTGGAAATTTTCCAAACAATATTAGTAACTGGGCTCCAGTTGATCATATGGCTGGATGGTTTCTTAATTATCATGGTCGATTAGTTTATGAATTTAGAGTAGTAGCTGATGGTTTCAAGACATTTAGACTTAGGGTTGCTTATCAACCAAATTCAAACGATTTAACGTACGAAGAATCAGATTCTGTTTATTATGAGACTTTCTCAATTGGCTCCGATTTAAATGCTCAACAATGTTTTGCTTTTAATGTTCCATATATCCACAATCAAACTAATTATAACGTAAGATCAGTAGAAAATCAGGCCATTTTGGCCGGTTCAATTCACGTTTTTGTAGAAACTCAAATTAACGCTCCGGCAAATGTTTATCCATCCGTTGATATTCTTGTTTTTAAGAAGGCCATGCCCGATGAAATGATTTTTACTATTCCTAGAAATAATACTACAATGCTTAAAGTAAATAATGTTGATATTCCAGCAATTCCCGATCCGGACCCAGAACCTATTCCAGTTCCTTGGTCAACTTTCAATTATAGAGTAACTTTTTCTAATTTCACTATTGTAAATACCGTCTGGACGGTTACTGCCACCTTATCCAATCGTAATACTGGAGTTGTACTTGCAGCTCGTTTCGTAGGAACCACTGCTGGTTCTGGTACATTTTTCTCAACAAATTCATCTAGATATAGAAGTTCTAATCAATCATTTTCTTCAGATGACATTCAGCTTAGCTTAATTCCAAACCAAGCAACAATTCTCATTTTTAAACGCTTACTTTTTATTGGTGATTCATTTGAAGAAACCATTGTTCCAACTCCTCAAGTTATTGCCAATGGCACATTTGTTGATGGCTCTTTTGATTATCAGGGAACTTTTCCCACTTTTTTGAGTGATGAAGTAACTCCAGCAGGAGACATTCGTTTTGAAGAACATGATGCAGCAGAAATAGTTCCACACATGACAACGCTTGATTTAGGATTACATGGAGAAAGCCATATGCATCTCTATGAAAATTTAAGAAGATTTAATCATCATGCCTCATATACAGTCACAACGCCTTCAGCAACTTTACCAATTCGAATTTTAAATTTACCCATTAACGTAGGTGCTTCTCAATATAGGACTTCATTAACAGAAATTCAACGTAGCGATAAAATAGTTCAATTACATGATGCTTTTAGATTTTTCAGAGGATCTATGCGATACCTTGTTCTTATAACTGGTAATTCTTCATCAATCATTCGATATGTTCATACTCCTCAAGTTCAGAATTATCCATTTACATTAGCTTCACAATTAGAATCTCAAGAATATGAAGAAGCTGGTTATGGTGAGGTCATTCAATCTCTTCAACAAAATAACGTAACTACTATTGAAGTTCCTATGTATTTGCCAACTAACTGTGTTTTAACCGCGAGTTACGATTCACCTGAATATTTAGTTAGTGTTTCTCAAGGTTTAGGTACAGTTGGTCTTTTTTATCAAGGAAATCAATCAAATTTGTCAATTAATGTTTCAAGAGCTTTAGGTGATGATGCTCATTTTTATGGATTTAATGGTTTCCCATTAAGAACTCCAATCACCCCCATTCCACCAGCATTACCATTTTATAATAGTCGTTCAAGAGTCGATGTCACGCCAGCAGGAATGATAAACCCTGCAGTCAATATAGGCTTTAAATTAAATGTAGAAGATAAAATAATTGAAACAATGGGCAACGTCGATGATTTATCATTAACCCTTAAGGATTTTATTAATTCATTGAATGATGGTGATTCACAGTGTGTGCTAATCGGTACACTAGTGAGTCAAATTGCTCATGTCATCGTAAACCCATGTTTTAAAACTTTTTCAATTTCAGTTTTTCAAATTTTGTTGTCATTTAAAATCATTAAATTAGAATTCATGGCTAAATTTCAAAGTATGTTGTCTGGTGTTTGGGATAAAATTGTTCACCAAATTTCACCCGCTGGTGCCGTTGAGGATGACATAAATGTCCTCAGTGAAATGTCAGCAACACTTGTTGCTGGCGCTGCTGCTTATTTCGATAAAGGTAATGATAAAGTCAATTTAACTTTCACAGATAAAATCACTAACGCATTTGTTACTGGTGGTTCAATTCATTCAAGAATTTTAGTTTTTATTAAAGCCATTTTTACTTTCCTTAAGAAAGTTGTCAATTGGGTCACTTTGAAATTTTTCCCGGATTCAATTTTGCATAAATATTTAACCGAAGATTATATAACAAAATGGATTGCACGCTCAAATACATTAACTGATACATTAAATTATACTAAAATTAAATCATGTCGAAGATCAACAACTTTAATTTTTAAATTAATTCGTCAAGGTGAAAGCATTTTGCTTCACGTCACTCGTAAAGAAAGAAAATCAATTCCAATTTTAGTTTCTCAAACTTTAGCTTCATTAAAACGTCTACGAGATAAAATCGCTCCAATTGCTCATTTGCCAAAAGTAAAATATGATCCCTTTTGTATATACATCTATGGTAAGCAGTCTCAGATTGGAAAGTCTGAAATGCTTACTCATTTAGCAGAAGAAATCATGGAAGAAAATGGTCTTTGCGCATCTGATTGTAATTCTAAAATCTATGTCGTTCCGGAATCAGATAAATGGTGGTCTGGTTATGTTGATGAAAAATGTGTTTTGTTTGATGATTTTGCTCGCATGTGTCCTGTTGATGCTGCTGAAAGTGATTGTTCGCTTTTGTGTAATTTAAAAGGGGAAGCTCCCTGGGAGGTTCCTAAACCATTTGAAGATAAGGGCGCTCAGTCCGTTTGTAAATTAATTGTTTGTGCTTCAAATTTTTCTCACCCTAAGCATAGTGGAATTGCTAATAAACATATTGTTTGGGAAAGAAGAAATGTCATGTATAGTGTAAAGGCCAATTGGGCCGTTTTTAATTCTTGTCAAAGTCATGAAGTGTTCAGATTCGCTTGTTCTGAATGTATAGCTGCTAATCCAAATGAAAATTTTAAATTAAGAAGACATTTGCAAATTTTAGAAATGGATGCTGTCATCGAGCCTCCAAAAGCCATTGGTAACGTAATGAATTATGAAGAATTTAGAGTAGAAGTTTTAAAGAAAGCGCGCAATTATTATACTATGCAAGATGGACGTTATGCAAATGCCTTAAGCGAAAAGAAGCAACGCAATGAAAAATTTGAAAATTTTCTTGTACCTACCGACATCAATAGTGACTACACTGAACTGTTAAGTGATGAGTTTTACAACTCTGTTTTATCAGAAATTGAGGGCATTAAAGGTGCCGGTATGTTAGACAAAGTTTGGTCGAAACTTGGTCGAAAGAAGGATTTGTCATTGGAATGGGCTTATTCTTGTCCACATGAACAAATTCTACAAGAAAATATTGAACCTGATTCATATCAACCAGTAGCTTGGACCATTAATGGTCAAGATGTTGATGATATAAATCCGTGTTGCGATAGCTGTCACTGGGCTTATCTCAGGGCATGTTATTGGGGGCAATTGTATAATAAAATAATGGAAAATGAATCGGAGGTGCCTATTGGGTTTCCAACAGCCTATAATCTCCAACGATTGCACGCTCAAAAAATGTGTTTGCTCGAATATACGAAAGAAATTGAGCAAGAGGAGTGGTTCAGAAAGAAAGTCAAGTTTTTCAAAATAGTCGGTATAGGTTTATCACTAATTGGAGTTCTTGGCATTGTTAAATGGATCTACGCCAAAAAAGAAGTTGTCAACGATGCGGAAATCGATGCTTCCATTGCAAGAGCCGATTCAAAACACGTTAAAATCAAAATGGGTAAAGAGGGTGATCTGACTATGAAGTTAGCTCATCCTGCTTTAATGGCTAGTGGTGATGTTAGAACGAAATTTGCAGCTCGTATGAAATCATTTACTCAGAAGGCCAAAAGCTTTGTTGCTACTAGAGCAACAGTTAAGCCATCTGGGGAAAATGAATTCGAATCAATGAAAGAAACTTACGTTAGATCATTGCTTGAAATGCAAACTACGGACAAACATATAACCGCAAGGTGTGTTTCAGTTGAGAACAAATTCTATATAACTCAGGTACATTCATTCTGTTCAGTTTTTTACTGGACGGCAAAGAAAATGGCTGAGGAATATAAAAAGTGTTCTAACAAGAAATGCAACAAAGAAGCCGAAACACCAACCCATTGTGAAGATTGCGTAAATCTCGTCAACAAAAATAATTCAATGTTATTCACGAGATATAATTCAAAATTAGATACAGAAACAGTTAAAGTAACTTTGAAAGAATTAATGGCAATGAATGACAGCATTTTTGGAGTTGATAGTGATGGATCGGATATGGTAACATTCCAATTCCACATCAATGACAGCTTCACAACAAAAAATGTTTCTAAGTATCTTGTGTCTAAAAATAATCACTTTGTTGATACCACTAATTTTGTTTTTATGGATCCCGGATCCATGAAAAATAAAAATAGTGGTGGCAATACACACGATGCTAAAAATGTTTTACAAATATCCGAAAAATTGTCTTATTCAAAGGATGATTGCAAGGAGTGGTCGGAAACGGCCGTTTCATGCGTCTTTCACGGATATACAATCGATAATCCTAACCCAGGAGGCAATACTCAGGCTTGTGGTAGTATTCTTATGGATAAAACTACTTGCACGATTGTTGGACTCATGAGTGCGGCATCCAAATCAATTTTATATTTTAATTCAATTTGCAGAGAATATATCCAAAGCGCCTACCAAATGTCACAATTGTGGATGATGGATACAGACGGCAATAGGATTCAACTTGTTACACCTGCTTATAATATAAAGGAATTGGATGATGAATTTATGGGAAAGGATCTTAAAGTTTTTACGGTTGGAAATGCAGAGAAACCAGAAATGATTTCTTTTAATTCAACTAGAACTACTTTAAGAAAAAGCGATTGTTATGAGGAATTTGTTGAGTCGCAAAAATTCCCTGCTTACCTTTCTCAGGAAGGTGATAAAGGAATGATTGCTTTCAAGAAAGGAATCGACAATTATCGGAAACATCGGGATTTCCCTGACTCACATATAGAATTAGCAAAACAAGATATTTCTGCTATGTTTGTAGCAAATTGTAGAAGTGATCTTGAGACTGTTTCAAAAAGATCAGTTGATGAAGCTATATGTGGGATAGATGGAAAAATAACAAGAATAGTCATGAATACAAGTCCAGGATTTCCATTTTGTTGTGACAGTTCTACCAAACGAAAATCAGATTTAGTAACTTTTGATGAGAAAAATAAAATTGATTGGTTACACCCAATACTTTTAGAAATGATCGAATCAGAAAGTCAAAGTATGGAAGATGGTATAAAGCCATTAACTATATTTCAAGCATCCCTTAAGGATGAAAGACTAAGTCCAAATAAAGTAGATAAACCCCGTATTATTCAGGGTAGCTCTTTTCCATTATCAATAAATTCACGTAGGTATTTAATGGACTTCAATTATGCTTTCCAGTATAGTCGATCTAATTTAGAACATTGCGTTGGCATAAATCCAGAATCTTTAGAATGGAATGAACTTGCTACAAAATTGAACCAATTTTCCATCTACATTTGTGTAGGTGATTTTAGTAAATTTGGTCCAAGATTAAGTAGTAAATTCGTTTTGAGTTCTTATGAGATTATGGACGATTGGTATTCGCAATGGTTTAATGATTTAAGACATAAAGCTGCTAGAAAGGTTTTGGGGGACAGAGTAATTAATTCCCTGAATCTTTTCGGAAAGTATGTTGTTGAAGTTCAGTGTGGTAGCCCCTCAGGCGCCATAAATACTGTAATTGTAAATTCAATTTGTAATCTTTTTTATATTAGATGTGCTTGGATTGGTATAATGACACAACAAAAACCGGAAATCGCTGGACTACATCATTTTAAAAAGTTTGTTTTGTTTTATTGTTACGGAGATGACGTTATTTTCGCTGTAAAGCCGGAAATTATTGAAATCTTTAATAATCAAACAATCTCAGACTATTTTAAACTATTTGATATTAAGTACACCGATGTCACAAAAGGTGAGGACATGCGCAAGCATTGTACTCTAGAAGAAGCCACCTTCCTCAAACGAGGTTTTAAACTCTTCACAGAAACTCCAATTCGACCTGGAGTTTATATAGCGATTCCTGATTACAAGGAAACATTGGATATTTGTAATTGGGTTCGCAAACCTAAAGGTACTAAAACCGGATCGGACATATCAAAAGTCCTGCAAGAAGCGGCCATCTCGAACTGCGAAGATGCCATTCGTAAGATCTGGTTCCATGGAAGAGAAGTCTTCAATGAAACCCAGAAAAAGATTCGTGCTTTTTGGTTACCATTGGCCCCGGCTCGTATGCCAACCTATTATACATTTGAAGGTTTACAAACTGACTATGGCATCCCTCTATACCAAGAGAAAGATGCCGTTAGTTACTTGTTTCCTGATCTTATAAGGGATGGTAGGGATAGGGAGAATAATTTAGTGTCAAAATTCAATGATGAAGCCCTTAATAAGGAAGTGGAAACACGACCAAGTATGGAGGTAAATTTTATCAATGAACCAGTAACAGACGAAAGTGTTGGATGTAAAAATCTCGCACCTAGTTTCACACCCGACCACACACAGTTCGGAATTATTCTAAACGAAGCCAAATTTGATCCTTGACTATTTAATTAGTCATGTAGCAATTAATAATGTAGTAAAATTTTTTATTTTACTCATTGTAGAGATTAATTGTTGAGATCGCATTCAGTGACCACTTTGGTTACTGTCTTAGATAGAAGCGATA
>Ga0129325_1243432_pt1 | contig 10424 bp, 6 predicted proteins | sample CPBNA1_9_FD_105435 | JGI IMG/M metagenome (GOLD analysis project Ga0129325, IMG submission 105435) | Freshwater to marine salinity gradient microbial communities from Chesapeake Bay, USA - CPBay_Spr_15_0.2_RNA1 (Metagenome Metatranscriptome) | ecosystem: Environmental > Aquatic > Marine > Coastal... | reverse complement strand
GTGCGTTCAGGGTGGCATTTAATGCTCTACTCCCTAGCAGACAAGGAGCTACCATAGCGTCCAAGGGTCATTACTGAACAACAAAACGAACTGTTCGCGCTTGTTGTATATATTTCTAACGGCAATGTAATGAAGACCAAAAATCATTAACTATTGTTACCCTCAATTTAGATTTTTAAGTTATCTAAAAAGGATATGTCGGAGTGCTGACTTCACTCAGAAGCCAATACGGGTTAGAAATTGTAATCAGACATGGATGCATTATCATATCCTAGTCCTGATTGTGTTGAGTTCCCTCCAGTGTGCACTGATTCATATGGATGAGAAAGAACATGGTTAACCAATAATCGCATAACGCTATCATATCGGGGTTGTACCTAAAGAATCATCATGTACAATTCTTTACTCTCTTATCTACCTATAAGTCTGAGTTAGGGATTCTAAGAAATGGATGTTGCAAGACATTTCATAGTGGCTGGTCCAGTAGGAGGCATTGCTAGTTCAATTAAAACATTAGAGTTGATGGTATATTCAACCTAATATGTATAAGTGATCTAGAATACAGCAACACTGGGTGCAGCACCTTCAACTATTATTTACATGAAATCTCTATCCGGAGAATTACCATAAGCTAGGAATCCTTCATCTGCAACAGAGGAATCATAATAAGACATGCGATGACCAGCAGATCCTGCAACTGAAGAGTAAGTGACATACTCTCTATCTCTTGCTCCTGTAGATCCTGTGGGAGCAGTAGTAGTAAATTAACTAGAATTTGAATTAGACATAACAGTGATAATCCTTCCTTAATTATTGAGTGATGAAACTATCGGTTCTATAATGCAGGATGTAGCTGTTGTACGAAGAGATACAACTGAGGTTAGATTATACAATGGTCCAGAAATACTAGAAGCAGATGGAGTTTAAACGCCTGTCTAAACGTTCAAAGTGGAGTCATTCCATACTTGAATATAATCACTCCATTATGGACACAGAGGATAAATGGCGAATATGGCATTCCCAGAAGCATTGGTAGTTATAGTTATAGTCTATTATCTACTAACTTTACCACACTTGATAGCTACATCGGAAGGAACCCTTGAAGAAGTATACTCAGGAAACAAAATTGAGGCTATAGCTTAAGTTGAAACACCATCATAAGACCTGCAAGAATTTGCATACTCTGGAGACATCTCGTCCCACTAAATCTATCTTCGTAGGGAAGGATCAGATGTAAACTAATTTCCTAGAAATCCACCTTTATCGTCATTCATATCAATTCCTGTATAATCGTGAAGCATTTTTAAAGCCTTTTATCCGAAAGTTGTATTCTTTAGCTTTCCCCAGATTAGAGGTAAAGCAACCTTGCTCAGCCCTTTGACAACGGTACCCCAATCATCAGCTAAAACTACACTGAGCAAATGACGCTATTCTGAAACGCTCAATCTTTGAAATGATCTGTTATACACATCTATGGAAGCTTTGGAGGCAAACTTGAGTCCTATGGCAGACATTAATCCTTGATTGCGGAGATTACTATTCTCAATGTGAGACACCAATTGGACTACTTAAGAGTGAGATGCATTGTCTTTATCTTGATATGACTCCTGAACTTGTTTAGGGTTTAAATCAATGGCTAGCTTGTGTTTGAGAGTAGAAACCTCTCCTGCAAATCCAGCGACTTTCTAAACGCCATCCCTGGGTCTTCTACGCCTACGAGCATTATCTTTGTTGACATGTTGCTTATCTTTGTTGCTATTATTATTATTATTGTTATTGTTCTAAATTTTGTCCGACATGGTTAACTTAGTGCTGTTTTATCTATTACTATTATTATTTTTTATGCTCTACGAATATCTTTATGAAGATCTCTGTTTTAAAATTGAATTGACTGGAACTTTCTCGATTCGACTCTAAATGTATTTTATATACCACTCGTGGTCTCTGCGCACTTTGCCTAAAACCAGTTGATCTGTTGACAAGATTTTAAGCAAAGTGAATAGGTTGATTTTTAGTTTGTCATTTATTTAACGCTCAAAATCATATCCATTAGAGTCATCATTGAAAGTATGAATGAGTTAAGAGTTAAATTTAGAAAGATCCACATCTAAACCTTCAGGCAATGGTTTAAGCTTCTCATACTTGAACACTCTATATCGGAGGAGGTCCTCTAATAAATGAGATGTGTGTTCACTGCGTAGACCTTCAAGCAGAGCTTAAGCATGGATCTAGGGATAAATACAAGCCAAGCTGAGTCCTTTCGTGTAATACTGTTTTGTAGTTAAAGTCTTATATAGATCTCGAAACAAGGTTAACGAATTAACATCACCCTATGAAAAACTCCATTTTGAACAGAAATCGATATCATCCCATCTAGATAATTTGACGTCCTTGATGCACTAACCCAGTGAGCTTTCCCCAGTCTTGGTAGTAGATGAATATTAAAATATAGAGCGTTTTATCTGCTCAGAATGGAGAGATTAAATCAGCCCGTCATCTCCTGCTGCACACACAAAAATTCTCAAAAATCTAGCAATCTCCTAATCCCATAAGCGATCAAATCCGGCTTATCTACAATACCACCACAAATAACAAAGTTCTCTGAAAGTATTTCCCAAGGTGGTTAGAGTTGGATGGCCACTGAACGTTGTTCCTTGAACTTTAAATACACACCAGTTCAATAAAATCTCAGGAGAGTAACGACCATACTCTGGAGCCCAATCTCTGTTCCACTGATTTTACGCATCCATAGGCCATTCACTGCTGCAAACTCCAGGTATATTTGTGAATAGGATGTTAGAATAATTGGTTGCACTTCGACATAAGTTGCTGACAAATTCAGAAATATTCAAAGATCTAAAACTAGGAGATTGATTTCGAAGGAGCCAAGTCTCGATATGAGGTGCAAGAGTATTCCAAAGCTTAGTATCAACAAGTTTCATTATTTGCTCGTACTGAGTGGAATCAAAAGAAGACCCATCTAATGATAATGATTAGTGTTGTTCTGATAATCCAGTCCTAAATCTTGATAACAATTAATCCTTGTTTAATCCTTATATAAATCCAGGAAAACACTTCTTTACAACGGGAAAAATGGTGGATTGAATCCAAGTTAGTAATCCACAACTAGTGGCTGAGGGAACACAAATATTCCTGGGTCGAGTGTCTTAATTCACAAGCCGCCCGAATTCATCCTTCACAATCTAAGTCGTATAATTGATCTCTCCACTTTTTACCATCGTTTTGAAACTCCCTATAAAATTAGTATCTCCAGTTAATTGTCTTTACATGGTTTTCTGGTATTTATCTTTCTTGCCCTGATCGAAATCCTTAGAGTCTAACCATACAAAAGGATCGCTATTTTGAAGCTCAACCCAATCGTTATTGAGCAAGAAATTATTAAAATATTCAAATACCTCATCGGTCATTTTATCGAAGTCTCTTAAATCTTCATCTATAAGAGTTAATGAGGAAGCGAACTATCTCTAGAAAAGAGCAAAGACACCGTTCTGGACCACCTTAGATGACCATTCAAATTCTTGTTGAACCCCATCAGAGACATCTGCAACCGCATAACCGGATGGTATCACTTGACCTTAAGATGAAAATGGTAATAACTTGTTTTTATGATTAATTACAGGTTAGGGATGATCAGTAACCCATTAGCGTATCTTATCGACATTTTCAGTCCACAATTTGATCCATTCGGGCTATGATGGTAGAAGTTTGATATCTGGCATGTTAATGTGATGAGCAGAAAGAGGAATAGCCTGGAAATAATCTTTCGAGACAAACTCATGTTAACCTTTGTGCTTCTTACTTGATGCAATATTTTCTTATAACATCTTGCCCATCTTGCTCTATAGTGGATTCATATTCTATAACTCAATATTATAAGCCTGACAAACGAGCCTATCAGACTTAAGATTTCCTAATAATATATCATGTTATGAATTAGATTGTAAATTTGAGAAAATGCTAGGTTATTCTGCTACTTTTGATAAGAGACTACCGTTCTCAAACCATCTCCACTTGCGAGCAAAATCCTGCTGGTGAAATGAATTACTTGTTGAATATACTTTCTTAAATAAAAAACCCAAAGACCATTCACTCTAAACCACTGAAGACTATTACCAGCTGTCCGCACCCTAGAGTTCTTGGAACCGTTGAAGAAGTTATCGCTCATTGCTAATTTTACCTAATAGATGAGGAGTCTTACCAAATGCACTACTTAATCGTTAGAAGATAGATCTCTATTTTATCTGATAACAGGATCCAAAATCTCTGATATCCTATGGAGTGAAACATTTATTACTCCAATATCTAAGTTCATCACTAATAGTCTTCAAGCCTACGACAGTTTTTGATTCATAAAAATTGCAGAGGAAAGTACCTTAAACACTGCGAGGAGCGAAAAATGGGGGTATATACACAGGTTCAAAAGGAGACTTATCACCAGGAATGAAATCCACTATGAGTCCAACATGGGAATACCAGCCATAATCCATCCTATAGGTAGGATTCCGAATGTTAACTAGAGGATGATCATAGGGAATTCCTTATCCTTATGTGATCATAACCACTCGACCACAAGTCCCATTATGCATGACTGAGAATGAACCCTCTCCCATTGGCAAATCATATTAGCCCGGAAAAGGATGAAAGACACCTCCAGCCACATATAACATAGATCGCTCAAGAGGTTTCCATTCTGGAAGATAATAATGGACATCACTCAAATAATACATAACGTGGCATCTACTGATTTTTAAGTCTGATCTATCATTGGTTTACTGAAAGGAATCAAGTATCTTCTTGTTAAATAAACACCCCAATCGGACTTTCTTTCTTCTAGCATGGCCATCGTATTCACGGTTTAAATTCTATTTAGGAGCAAATCTATTTTATATTAAAATACTTTGATGACGGAGACGATCCAATTCTATAGTGACTCCTCCATGAAGGCCAGCTTGATCCTCTTCTTTGGCTATTCTAGCTAGAAGTTTAGGAAGTTTATCAATTAGATAATTTTGATGATCAGTACTAAACGTGAAGAAATGATTACTCAACATCCAACTAACCACTGGTGACCACAAGAGAGATGTTGAGTCTTTCGCACCAGAATCATAATAAGCATGTCGGAAGAGACGTTCCATGGGATTATACAATGTGAGAGGGGCAGACAAATGAGGTTCAAGAATAGATTTCAAATACGTTAAACAATTGGCATCCATTGCTGCCTGACAGAATAATTTGGATAAACACATCCAGCCGGTAGCTGATGAATTCACCCCCTTGACTCCTTCTTATCTAAAGTCAGCTGGTAACCCGAGAGTCATAGGAAGATCTTTGGCTAGAATAAGATTGCTCAGTTTAACGGGCGATATGCTATAACTCCTTTCGAATGTGTCTCCTTCATAAGGTTTACTAGGAATATTGAGAGAGTTTAAAGTAGATAAAGTGTACTAGTAGTTGAAAACACCTCTAAATCTAAACCTTTAGGCCATAATATCGTCTTGAATCACAGGATCCTTATTTTCTTCATGAGTCTTAGATTATGCATAAACTATGAATGAGCTATCACTGCTACAAATAACTCCACTAAACATCTGACCTAGAACAAAAAGTCTAGAATTCTTAGGACCATACAACAACACTTATTTAACCATCTCCTCATCAATCTTCATGGTGAATTAATAACAAGTTCCCGGAACAAAATCATTTTGATATGCATTCTTGAGAGAAGTAAAAGGTGAATCAACCAAATCTCCATCGACATTATATACATCTTTATCCAGGGTAGAAAACTCGACTAGCCTTCCATCAATTACTCGACCCTACTTGAAAGGGGTGCAAAAGAAATACTTATCTTCATAAACATCAAATCCTATCTCGTCATGATTAACAATATCTTCCGTGTTGTACACGTTATATCTAGGATAATTGAAAGCTTAATTGATACAAATCTAACTGAATAACCAATCCATTGAGTGATTACCTTGTGAAATAGAATCATAGTGAGCCCCACTGAAAATGATGTCAAATGAGTATTTATAGATATCAGGCTAATACGACCTGATCACTTGTCTAGTATGATTGTGAAGAATTCGTATATCGAATCCAGTATATTTTGAAAAACAAGATGCTTCTATCTCTCCTCCATTAAAATTAACCTTATCAAATAGCTCAATGTATCTCTCGAGTGACTGGTGGCAAGCTAATATAATAATTCGAAAGCTCTCATCGTTCACAAAGCTAAATCTAATTGACTCACGGATAATGTTTTTGATGATCATGAAACAAACTTCATTCCCAAAAATAGCAAAGGATATAGATTTAAAGAAACAGCAACCAGCTGAGATTTTACGTAGACCATCTTTAGAAGTAAAAGAACAAGGAAACCATTTTTCTGTACCATAAAACAGCACATCAGGCTAATCTTCTAATAAGGGATTGAAACTAAGAACATCTCCATCGAGAGTCTTGCTTTGCTAGCCGTTGCTGCTAGCCTAGCATTTGATCTCTGGTTACATCTTTAAATTTTATGTCTATTAATTTATTAATTATTATGTCTATTAATGTTATTTCTATTATTGTTATTGAATCTATTATTATTATTTTGAGTCAAAACCTTAGTTAGCGTCCAATATCTACTACTCAGATTATTATTAGTCGGCACATAGTTACTATTATTGTGATAATTACTCTAATAGATTATCTTGCTGCTACTTCTCTTGTGGTTGTTGACATTCTAAGATATCCTAACTAATCTCTGCTGATCTGTTTTGTTGATCATCTGATTATAATAGCTACTAAGATGTAGCATGTGAAGAAGGAAACATCAAATCATCCATATCTTGCGAAATCAATAAATCTGGACACACGACTATGCTTAGCTAAGCAATTCCATCTTGAGTATACACATGGAAATCATCCTAGACAATTTCATAAGAATCAGGCTTAGAGCTCAGTTGATCAAAAATAGTTAGAAAGTCATTCTCATCTTTCAACAGATCTGTCAGCTCATCCAAGAAAAGAGAGGGTGATAATAAGCCATTGAGACTAGCAACATCAAGAAGATCCACACTGGGTTTAATCTTGGGGAGTGGTGAAACATATTGATTAGTGAAATCATTTGAAGGAGCAGGTTAGAGGGGGTGAGATTCGCTATTCTCACTTGAGGTATCAGTCGATTTTACTGTTGTAGGACCAACAAGCAATTCAGGAGCATCAATTAAAGCCTGACTTGTTGTATTAATATCACTCTACTAATCAAAATCCTGCTACTAAACAACGCAATCAACAATAGGAAAATCGATTATGATTGGCTAATCAGCATTATCAAATTAGGGATCTACGTCCAAAATGAGCTACTCTCTAACTTCTTGAGCACGTTAAAAGCTGAAAGATTGCATCCTTCTAAACTATAGCTGTATGCATTCTCGGAATCTATTGACACCATCTCTTAGTTAAGTCATTCTAGCTTAAGACAATCTTATGTTGGAACCTAATCGGACGATTGAACTTCTCATACGGGATAAATATCCTGGCACTAGAGGAGCCCCATCTACACTCAATGAAGCCAATTTCAGTGCGTCAATAAGGGGAGTAATATCACCAGAATAAAAATCTTGAAGAGAAGCTTTATGTTCAGGGTACTGTTTTTGGAGAGAAATGAAAAAATTTCTTATCTGCTTGAGTGACAAGCATGAACACGGATCCATGGAACTGGGAAATAACCTCTTGCCATACTCAGCATATAATCCTCTGTAAACGCCTAACTATGCTTCATCTACTATCTATTGCATATCGGGAGAATCATCAAAACTCTGTCTGATAGAGGGGAGAATTATCTCATCAAATTCCTATATGGTCATTTCATAGGGTGGCATCAGTTTCACAAATCCGTACATCCACTAGGGAGAATCATGCATGAGATTCAGATACTTATTCAGTGATTCTGCATAGTATACTTTGTTATACTCAGTGTCTCTAGGTCTCACAGGACAAAAAATGATTCTAGGATGTTGGATTAAAAGGTCTGCCTATTGAGCATTCATGTTACATTTATTCAACAAATCATAAGTGGACATACACTCTAGTGCTTAAGAAAAGTTTTCACCCATTATTCGAGCTATAGACTTCTACACGAACTTGAGAATAAGCCCTCCCATAGACAAGAATTTTGAGCCCACATCTATAACTATATTGTTTTTCTGGATATGGAGATCATTCAATAATCGAGTTAATATCTATGCTTAATTCAAATCCTACCCAAATCTCAGATGACTATGTCCGCCGCATCCTTCATAAGACTATGAAATTTGGTCTTAAGTAACAGGCTGACCGTATATGGATAGAACTTCAGCAAAGGTTGAATGAATCACACCATTTGGATTAGCAATAACATTACACTTATCATCAAAGCTAAGTTTACTCTTGTATGTTCTGCTCTTGACTGGAATTCGTCTGACCCCAGATTAATGGATAGATGCTATCAAAGGAGCTTACAAAGATCTAAGTGCTGAAGAGCTAACTGGCAAAGGCTTGATGCTCAAGTTGCTGATTGAACCTAGTGTAATTTGAGGAAGAGATATAATCTATTTAACAACCATTTGATGTTTGATGATCGGTTCACCTTCTAAAAAGAGCCATGGATGTCTGCTTTTCTAAAGAGAGGCTAGTATTTAGAAGTGTTTTTTAGACAGAATGGTTTTTGTCAAGACACACTCTGGCTCCAAATATCCTAGTTGAATGTAATGCACGCTAGACATAACTTGCTTATCAAATTAATTAAGATCTGGTAGAGTGAAGTAGAGTTATTTGCGCAACACCTATCGCAGATAAGTCTGGATCACTTTGCCCATGCTACATGAGATTGATACAAAATGTGTCAGTGAGATCTAATCATCCAAGTTTTTCAAAATGGAGTCTAATTTGTGTATAGCACGTGACTAAGAAGTGCTAGTACAGACGCCAGGATTGATTGAATTCTTAATTGAGTTAGTATGCTTTGAGTTTCCACATTTCCTATTCCTCTTTAGTTTGACAGGCAACTCTTTTTTCTCCATGTTTAGATGTTAACCAGGCTAGACATCTAATTTCTAGCTGACAGGTAGTGGCACAGCCGGACGTTTCTTAGGGATGGGAGCAATTGGAGCCACTGGGTTCAATTTCTGTATTGCGATCGGAGCCTTGATGACAGGACTAACCCTTCTGATAGTGGCAAGAGGCAAATAAAATCTATCAGCATTTTGAAACTTCTTAGGAGTAAACCAACCGACATGACCGGTCCCATCTCCATTTTCAATATACACTAAAGAGGGAAATGATATAATCTTATCATCGAATCTAGTAAGTTAAATCTTGAAGTTGAAGTCTTATCTCCACTAGCACATCAAATCAGAAAGAACCTGGACCGATATCTATCCATCAGAACCGAGAGCCTTTAGATTCCAGACAAACTCTTCGACTTATGACGCAGAATCCCACTTAGACATCTGCAGTAAGGAGTGTATAACACACCAACCGTCGGGAGAGCTAGACAACACGCCACTCTAATAGGGAATGCTATATTCAGGGAGCTTCGACTTGATAACCTATCCAAATTCTTGAAATGAAGGAGAAGTATTAAAGCTAGTCTTCCATAAATCGAGACTAGGAGCGATGTTCAATATGGATCCTACTCTGGTTGATGATCCCCAATCTTGAGATCTCTCCGCCACAATGCCACTAATGCTTTAGCGACACTAGGGGCAGATCTTACGGTCCACGAGATTGATGCAGGATTGACAAACATAATGGCCACAAACTGTGGAAGTGTGGCATTGTTCCAAACAGATTGAACAAATATCTTTCTTGACATTAATAGAGAGTGGAACATTGCTGGACAACTTGTCTGCACTAAAAACAAGAATATTCAGATGTAATAAAGTGCTATTAGTCTTTGTATACACGCTAAACTATTTTGTGTACTTAAAACTTTCAGCCACGGACAATTGCTCGAACTTAGGTATCTTATATCCCTTAGCAAAGACGTAAGTTCGTGTCATCAAATGAAAGAAGAAAACACATGACTATGAGCTGGAGATAGTGTCAACGCCAGATACAATTCTGGTGGTGAGATCGGCCTCCAATCGGATTACAGTACAGTATTTGTATGCCAATGATCCAATAATAACAACGCCGTTACAGAAACCTATAATGTAAGCGTGCTCATGTTCACCATAATCTTGATCGAAACCATTCTCTAGTACACCCTACTCAGCCAGCTCTAGCTCATCCAGCAAATCCTCCGGCACATACTTCTAGGCTTACTTCCATGAGAAGACATGCAAATCTATGCCATATGTAAGATCCATGACTCTTTTGTTTTAAAGAATGTTTTAAACTTTCTAAATACTCATAACGACTCCGAATCTTTC
>Ga0129325_1067092_pt1 | contig 10577 bp, 4 predicted proteins | sample CPBNA1_9_FD_105435 | JGI IMG/M metagenome (GOLD analysis project Ga0129325, IMG submission 105435) | Freshwater to marine salinity gradient microbial communities from Chesapeake Bay, USA - CPBay_Spr_15_0.2_RNA1 (Metagenome Metatranscriptome) | ecosystem: Environmental > Aquatic > Marine > Coastal... | reverse complement strand
AGAAAGGATGATTAATGGATTTGATAATCAATATTTAATACCAAACCAACAATCAAATTTAAATCTTAAAAATAACACAATAACTATCAGATCGGTTGATGCTTATAGTGAGACTTCATGGAAAAAAGGGCTCTTTAGTTTTAAAAGTACGCCTTTAAAAGAGATTATGAAAGTATTATCTCGCTGGTACGATGTTAATGTCGTGTTCTCTAATCCAGAAATTGAAAATATTAAGTTTAATGGGGTATTAAGTAAAAACCAAACTATTAAAGAGATACTAACCACAATTAAGAACACTCATTTTATTAAAGATTATGACATAACAGACAAAAAAATTACAATACACTAAAAAGAAAGGGAACAAAGTTTATACCTGGACAGTACTGCACTTCATCCCCCTTTAGATTATTAATTAATTAATTCACTAAATGTTTAACTAACTAACACACAAATTTATGGAAATTAAATGCATTAACCGTCTTTTCTTCCAGAAGAAAAAAATTCTACAGTTTATGATGCGAATGTTTATTATTCTATTTTGTACAACAGTTTTTGGTTTTTCTCCGAGCAATATTTTCTCACAGAACACTAAAATTAAAATTGATGTAGATAAAATAGTATCAGTTGATGAGATTTTTGACATATTAAGAGCGCAAACAGAATTTACGTTTATTTACCAGGAAGATCTTTTTAAAGATGTTCCAAAAGTACACCTAAGAAAAGGGACTATTCGGGCTAATCAACTTTTACAAAAAAGCCTTACTGGTGATAATTTTATTTTTGAATTTAACGATAATAACAATACCATTGTTATTAAAGAAACTCCCATTGCTGAGAAGCAGCAAGACATCAAAATTAAAGGAACTATTACCAATAGCCAAGGAATACCGTTAGCTGGAGCCACAATAATTGCAAAAGGAACTACTTTAGGAACAACTACAGATTTTGATGGAAAATTCGAATTAACAATTGCTAAAGATGTTACCACTTTGGTAATATCGTATATAGGTTTTGCTACTAAAGAAGTTGCTATCAACGGTCAAATTATATTTACAATATCCTTATTGGAAGATGCTTCTCAATTAGACGAGATTGTAGTTACTGGATTGATTTCAGGCACATCAAAAAAGAAGTTAGCATTTACCGTATCTAAAGTGAAAGCTGAAGATCTGCAACAAACAACTTCTGGGAATGCAATACAAGCACTATCTGGAAAAGTTGCTGGTGTGCGAATTGTTCAGTCTGGTGGACAACCAGGTTCTGAACCTTCAGTTCGTTTAAGAGGAGCAACATCTCTTACTGGTTCGCAAAAACCATTAATTATAATAGATGGAATTATAACTGAAGGTTCAATTTCAGATATCAATCCAGATGACGTAGCTTCTATGGAGGTAATTAAAGATGCGGCGGCTGCCTCTCTCTATGGATCTAGGGCAGCAAATGGTGTTATACAAATTTTCACTAAGCGTGGTTCGGATTTAATGGATGGAGAAACAAAAATAAACCTACGTAATGAGTTTGGATATTCTTCACCTGGTAGAAAGTACCCTCTTGCTACTCATCATCCATATCAATTAGATGGAAATGGTCAATTTGCTTTAGATGGGAGCGGTAATCGTATCTTAGAAGCAGATGGTTTAGTGGATAATCCTTATCCAGAGCTAAATGATCAACAGGATTTAATGTATGTTAATGGAACTTCATTAACCAACTATTTGTCAGTTGCTGAAAGTAATGGAGGAACTAATTGGGCAGCCACGGCTAGTAATTTTAAAGAGGAAGGAATTTTAAAGGATACCGATGGTTATAATCGTAAAACACTAAGATTAAACATTGACCATAAGATTAGTTCAAAATTAGACATGTCAGTTAGTACACAATATATTGAATCAAAAGGTCAAAACATTGAGAGAAGTAAAGACAGTCCTTTTTATACGACACTTGTTATTCCGCCAGATGTTGATTTAACTGTGCCTAACCTTGATGGCTCTCCTTATATTTACAATCCCGTGCCAGATGATGACTTTGGTAATCCCCTTTATGAAATAAATAATAGAACTAATGAAACTAAAAGAGTACGTCAATTAGCTGGGGCTGATTTCAAATACAAAATATTAGATTGGTTGCATTTATCTGGAAACGCTAGTCTTGATAGAGAGCAGCGATTTGACTCAGATTATTTTCCAAGAGGTTATATGAGTTTGATAGAGCCAGCCTTAGAAAATGGATTACTTTCAAAAAGGCATACTGAAACTAAGGCCATTAATTCTTCTTTCACTGCATTGATTTTTAGAAATTTTGGTGACTTATCGGTAAAGGTTCGTCCTAGCATACTATTTGAAGACCTAAATATTAATGGCATAACTACTGAAGGTCGTAATTTTGTGGTTGATGATACCCCAAGTTTAGATGCTGCTACTATTATAACAGCTAGCTCTTTTAATCAGGACATTCGTTCAACAAATTTCTTTACGATTGCAAGTTTAGACTATAAAGGTCGATATATTGGAGATGTACTTTTTAGAAGAGATGGATCTTCTTTGTTTGGGGCAGATCAACGCCACGCCAATTACTTTCGTGTATCAGGAGCATATCGTATATCAGAAGAACCTTGGTTCAAAATAGATGGTATTGATGAATTTAAATTAAGAGCATCACATGGAACGGCAGGTTTAAGACCTCCATTTGAAGCTCAGTATGAGACTTTAAATGTAGTTGGAGGTAGTCTTCAATTTTCAACTCTTGGAAATACTAATCTTAAACCAGCCGTATCAAAAGCTACAGAATTAGGTGTTGATGTTGATTTTCTTGATAGGTTTTCATTAGGTTTCTCTTATGCTAAGAATATTATTGATGATCAAATTTTAAAAGTTCCGCTTGCATCAGCTGCTGGATTTCCTTTTCAATGGCAAAATGCTGGTTCTTTGGAATCAGAAACTATTGAAGCACAATTAAATGCATCTATTTTTCGTGAAAAAGATTTTAAATGGGATTTGCAATTATCATTTGATCGTACAAAACAAAAAGTAACAAAACTAAATGTTGCACCGTTTTTACAATCTAATGTACTTACTTCAATAAGACAAGAGCCCGTTGGGCCAGCAATATTTCTAGTAGAGGAAGGCGTAAGTTTTGGAACCATGGTTGGAAGAGATTTTGCACGTAGTTTAGATCAAGTTCCACAACTTTTAGATACTTCAGGGTCTCCTATTCCAAATGAAGATTCTTATGTTATTAATGAAGATGGCTATGTTGTTCTAGCTAGCACTTATCAAACACCAAACGAAAAACCTATTGCTTTATTGGATGAAAATGGCCAAATAGCCTCTGTGAAAATTGGAGATGTTAATCCAGACTTTCAAATAGGTATTTACAATAGCTTTAAATATAAGAATTGGGGTGCAAGTATATTATTAGATTGGAAACAAGGTGGTGATATTTATAATAATACAAGACAAAACCTTTACGAAACTCCTCGTCATGGTGATGTAGATCAATCGAATAAACCTTTGGAAAACAGAAAACCATTTGGATATTATCAAACTCTATATGCTACAAATTCTTCTAGTGGTCATTTTGTTGAAGATGGTACTTATCTAAAATTACGTGAAATAGCGATTAACTATAAATTAAAAGGAAGTGCTTTAGGCTCGTTCTCCGATTTTATCGATAGTGTTACATTTGGATTAACCGGTCGAAATCTGTTAACATTTACGAATTATTCTGGTTTTGATCCAGAAGTAGGTGCTTCTGATGCCACTTTATTTCCTTATGATAATTTTAGCTATCCTAATTTCAGGAAATTTACTTTTAATATAGCAATAGAATTTTAAATATAAACATTATGAAAAATTTTAAATATACTCTTATTTCGTCTTGCATATTGTGCTTATTTGGATTACTAGCTTGTGAGACTAATTTAAATGTCCAAAATGAAAATGAACCAGATATCGTACGTGCATTTTCAAACCCAAATGATCTTGTAAATACCGTTGGGGGTGGTTTGCTTACATGGTGGAATGGTGCTAATGGAAATCAACATCCGGGTTTAGCGCTAGCAATTGGTGCAAACCTTACTACTGGTGAAAGAGCTGGAGCTGGTCAAGTAGACTTTTCTGTGATTCCCAGAATTGCTTATCCAAATTCAGTTTTTTATAATCGTCAAGAAACTGTTGATAATCCTTGGTTTCAGAATTATGCTGCACTTGCAGCAGCCAATGCTGGTTTGAGAGCGCTTAATAGTGGTATTAAACTTGATTCGCCTAAAAGTGAGACTATGTTAACGGCTACTGCTCAACTTTTGCAAGGCCTATCACTAGGGCATTTAGGTGTCTGGTTTGATAAAGCAGTTATTGTAGATGAGATTTCTACCGATGAAGAAATTGCTAATTCTCAATTTGCTCCTTATGGAGATGTTGTTGATAAGGCAATTGAAAAACTAAATGCGGCTATTGCAACGGCTAGCACAGAAACATTTAACTTACCTGATGGTTTTATTAGTGGGTATGATGCCAGTAATCCCTTGGATAATGTAAAATTAGCTCAATTCGCTAATACAATGGCAGCTCGTTTTCTTATGCATCGTGCACGTACCCCAGAGGAGAATTTACAAACAGATTGGAATCTTGTTTTAAGTTATGCTAGAAAAGGCGTAAAAGGTTGGGATTTTGCACCAGCAGCTCAAGGGGCAGATGAGCCTGGGCTTTGGGTGGATTCTTATAAAAGGGAAACACATCGCCCTGATAGAATTAGAACCTCAAATGAAATAGTTGGTATTGCAGACACTTCTGGTAAATTAGCTGCATGGTTAGCTCTCGCTCCAAATGACAGAAGACCAATCATATTACAAACAGATGACCGTAGAGTGACGGCAGTTGGAGATCCTACTGCACCAGGTCTATATTTTGCTTACCTAGCTAGTACTCATGGATCAACATCTAGGGGTTGGTATCGTCAATCTCGATATTACCCTATAAGATATGCTTCTCATACCTTATTTATTGGATCTAGTAATTATTGTACTGAAGATGAAAATGATTTGATTATAGCTGAAGCTTTATTAAGAACTAATGGTTCTAAAACTGAGGCGGCAACTATTATTAATAAAACTCGCGTAACAAATGGTCAACTTCCAGCTTTAAATGGAACAGAATCAAAAGAGGTATTATTAAACGCACTTATGTACGAAAGGTTATTAGAACTTGGTTATAATGCAGCGGGCCTAACTTATGGAGATAAGAGACGATGGGAGCTTCCAGGTCCTTATGTTAGAACTAACGGAAGTGGCGTTTATCAACACTATACAGGAACACCAAGAAATTTACCTGTTCCAGCTCGTGAACTACAGACCTTAGGATTGGATGTTTACACTTTTGGAGGTCCTACAGCTGCTGATGAATAGGAATATTTTTATCGATTAATAAGTGTTCAAAATAATTATTTGAGTTAGTTTTTTTGTTAATAAAATACCGGGCTTCAAATTGGCCCGGTATTTTTCATAATTGAGCACGAAAATTTATTGGTTGATATTGTTACCAATTTTAAATAAATCATTTAATTCCACCAAACAATAAATGAAAACTGTTTTTTTTCTAATGCTATTAGCATTTGGGGTTTCAAGCTGTACTTCTCCAAAAAAGGATGAACCAAAAGAATTACCGGTTGATCTTGTAAATCCTTTGGTAGATGCAGCAAACTCCAGATGGTTCTTTTTTAATTCGGCAACTCGCCCTTTTGGTATGGTTAATTTGAGTCCTGATAACATATTAAACGGTGCTTGGGGATCTGGCTATCGTTATAATACAGATACAATTAGGGCTTTCAGCCATATCCATGCTTGGCAATTATCGGGTATTCCAGTAATGCCTATTTCTGGAGATTTTAATGGTTCAATGAGTCCTGAAGTGTATAAATCGAAATTTGATCATGATAAAGAAGTTGTAAAAGCAGGGTATCACAAAGTAGAATTAGAAAAATATGGAATTGAAGTTGAACTTACTTCTACAAAAAGAGTTGGTTTTCATCGTTATACTTTTCCCAAATCAAAGCAGAATCATATTGTTATAGACTTAGCCATAGAGTTAGGTCCAAGTGATACAGAAAGTGGTTTTATTAAGCTTATCAATAATAAGGAATTGGAAGGATACGCTGTTATGGCTGCTACTAGGAGAAGGCCTAAGCCAGTGGAGGTATATTTTGTGATACAATTTGACAAACCTTTTTCTACCTTAAAAGCATGGCAGGATGGAGTAGAAAATGAAGTACAAGATTCTATAAAAGGACATGGGATAAGAAGCTATATATCTTTTGAATCTTTAGATCGTGAAGTCCGGCAAATGAAAGTAGGGATATCTTACGTAAGTTCAGAACAAGCTAGAAAAAATATAAATAAGGAATTACCCGGCTGGAATTTTGATTCTATCGTTGAGGAATCCAGAAATGAATGGAATGGACTTTTAAGCAAAATAGAGGTAACAGGTGGGGATAAAGAAGAAAGAGTTAGATTCTATACAGATTTATGGCATGCGCTTCAAGGAAGACGAATAATAAGTGATGTAGATGGTAAATATTGTGATCGTACTGGAAATTCAAAAAAAATCAAACAAATTCCACTAGATATTAACGGAAAGCCACTTTTTAATCATTACAACTCAGATTCTTTTTGGGGTGCTCAATGGACCCTCAATACGCTTTGGCATTTAGTTTATCCTAAAATTTCAGAAGAATTTATCCAATCTATGCTACTCATGTATAAAGATGGGGGACTAATACCTAGAGGTCCATCAGGTGGAAATTATACATATGTTATGACTGGCGCCACTACTACCCCTTTTATTACTAGTGCCTATATGAAAGGAATTAGGAATTTTGATATCAATCTAGCTTTTGAAGGTATGCGAAAAAATCATTTTCCAGGTGGTTTAATGAGTAAAGCGGGTTATGAGCATAATACATTTGTTGGAGGCGGATTAGAATATTATATAGAAAGAGGTTATATACCTTATCCTTTGCCTGAATCAAATTATCCAAAAGATAAAATTTATGGATCTCATCAGGATGGTGCAGGTCAAACTTTAGAATATGCCTATCAGGATTGGGCACTTGCTCAAATGGCTAAATCTCTTAATAAAGATGATGATTATAAATTATTTATGCAAAGGGCCAATAATTATAAAAATCTTTTTGATGATAAAATTGGTTGGATGAGAGTTCGTTCACCTGATGGCGAATGGGTAGAGCCATTTGATGGTTTAATTTATGATCATGGTTGGGTTGAAGCAAATGCAGTTCAATCCACATGGTTTGTACCTCATGATGTTGGTGGCCTCATTAATATGATAGGTGGAAAGGAAAAATTTATTGCTAAACTTAACAAATCATTTGAAATATCAAGTAAATATGATTTTAAATCTTCTGAACATGGAGATCGTAGCGGGGTTAGTGGAAATGATTTACAGCAAGGTGGTAAAAGCGAAAAGGAAGAGCCTTACATAAATTATGGAAATCAACCCAGTATGCAAGTAGCTTATCTTTTTAATTATGCTGGAGCACCTTGGCTTACTCAATATTGGGCTAGAGATGTTATAGAGAAGGTATATAGCGGTGTTTCTCCTGATTATGGGTATAGTGGAGATGAAGATCAGGGACTTATGGGAGCACTAGCAGTTCTCATGAAAATGGGTATTTTCTCAATGCGTGGGGGGTGTGATATAGAGCCTGTATACGAAATAAGTAGTCCTATTTTTGATGAAATTAAAATCCATTTAGATGAAAATTATTATCCTGGAAATACTTTTATTATTAAAACTAATAATAATTCTAAAGAAAATAAATACATCCAATCTGCAAGTTTAAATGGTAAAGACTTTTCAAAACCTTGGTTCTATCATAAGGAATTAGTAGAAGGAGGCACATTAACATTAGAGATGGGAGCTAAACCAAATAAAAAATGGGGTAGCTCTTCCGAAGATGCGCCACCATCCATGTCAAAAGAATAGCAAAAGAGTTCAAATTAATCGAATTAAAAATGAATTTAAAAAATAAAAAATCATTTAGCAGTTCACTTTTTATTTTACTCACAGTGTTGTTTTGCGGTATTATACCAACTTTTGCTCAATATCCAGAAAAAACAATTACGATAGTAAACAGTAATAATCCAGGTGGAGTGATTGATTTAATGGCTAGAAAACTGTCAGTTATAGCTAAGAAGTATGAAGATGTAAATATAATTATAGAAAATATTCCAGGTGGTTCTGGAACGGCTGCTATGAATTATGTCCTTAGTCAGCCTGCAGATGGGTATACACTTTTGGCAACATTGAAATCATATATTTCTACTGGGTTATTATCAGAGGATGGTGTTAAAATTCATGATTTCCATTTGTTGGCATGCATGGTTTATGACTGGGAAGCTATAATTACTAACAAAAATTCTGAAGTTGTATCCTTTGAGGATATTCTTAAAGACGCACAAATAAAGAATGGTCGCCAAAAATGGCTAGGTCCCAATACTGGTGGTTTAGACCATTTGATGGCACTGGAAACTTGGGAAAAATGTTCAATACAAGCTAGATGGATTCCTTTTGAAGGAAGTTCAGTCTCCATTGCTGCATTATTAGGGGGAAATGGTGTGGTTTATGTTGGTAATCCTTTAGATGTAAAAGGTAGACCAGATTTGCATATTGCTGCCATAGCTAGTCCAAATCGTTTACCTGATTTTCCTAATACACCTACTTTTATTGAAAAAGGTTTTGATTTAAAAGAACAAATGTGGAGAGGTTTTTCTGTTAAAAATGGAACACCTAAAAACAAATTGGAGTTTCTTGAAAATCTTTTACAAAAAGTTAGTCAAGACCCAGAATGGCAGTCCTATATTAAATCGGGATATGCTGAGCCAGTTTTTTTAAATAATGCTGAAATGGAACCACAATTAAAGTATGAGGAAGCATCTGCTAAAAGATTACTTACAAGAGCAGGGGTAATTAGTGAATCTAGAGGTAAAACAAATAAAAATTCATGGCTTTATTTGATAGCTTTTTTAATAGTATCTGCTGCGTTTGTTTTTATTGTTTTTAAATTAAAAAAAACACTAAATGATAAAGAGTTTTTGGTACTCGTTTTTTTACTGGGAATTCCTCTTTATTTTTTATATCAAAGTAGTTTCTTCCCTAATTCCCAAAAAATTACAGAAAACGGACCTGCACTCATTCCGAGAATATGGTCTTTAGGATTATTATTATTTAGTATAATTTACTTATTTAAGTTTAAGAATATAAAGCCACCTATTAATTTATCTGAACATTATCCAAAGTTCTTGGCTTTAAAGCTCATTTTTCTTCTTTTAGGTTATTTTATCAGCATTTTTCTTTTTGGTTTTTACTTAAGCACATTTTTATTTATTGTTTCAATCTTGTGGAGTTTAAATTATAAAAAGATTTTACCAATGCTAAGCGTTGCATTTGGTTTCTTGCTATTAATTTATCTTTTATTTGAAAAATCACTGAATATTAACTTGCCTAATGGAATTTGGTTATAATGGAAAATACTTGGGATTTAATTGGAACAGTTTTAGCTAATGTATTGAGTTGGCAAACTATATTGATTATTATAGTAGGAATTCTATATGGTATTTTAGCTGGAGCTATTCCTGGTATTTCAGCTTCAATAGCAGTGGCATTATTAGTGCCTTTTACATATAGTCTTGATGCTGGTCAAGCTATGATTTTACTTACTACTGTTTATATGGCGTCTAGTTATGGCGGTTCAATTACCGCTATATTAGTGAATACTCCTGGGACACCTGGTTCAGTTGTTACTACTTTTGATGGTTATCCTTTAACTAGACAAGGGAAACCAGGTTTGGCCTTAGGTACCTCTATTATATCTTCAACCATAGGCGGTATTTTAGGAACTATTATATTAATTATATTTTCAATACCCATAGCTAAATTTGCACTTTCTTTTGGCCCACCTGAATATTTTGCTTTAGCAATTTTAGGACTAACTATTATTTCTTCACTTTCTTCAGATAACTTAATAAAAGGATTAATAGCAACTTTATTTGGATTGCTTCTTACAACTGTTGGCGTAGATCCTTTTACGGGATTTCCTAGATTTACTTTTGGTTTATCTGAATTGGGAGATGGTTTTTCATTTATTCCTGCACTAATTGGTTTATTCGCTATAGGAGAAGTATTGGTTCAGGTTGAAACATTTGTTTCTAAACCGAAAGAAATTGATCAATATTCTCAACAGTTTCCTGATTTTAAAATGATAAAAAAATTAGGAGGCCTAATTTTTAAGTCGTCGATTATAGGCACCATTGTTGGAGCAATTCCAGGTGCTGGCGGAACTGTAGCTACCTTTATTGCTTATGATCAGGCTAAAAAATCTAGCAAAACACCTGAGCTATTTGGTAAGGGTAGTTTGGAAGGTGTCGCTGCGCCAGAAGCTGCTAACAATGCAGCTGTTGGGGGCGCTTTGATTCCTCTGCTTACTCTAGGTATTCCCGGAAGTGCATCGACTGCAGTATTAATCGGGGCACTTTTTATGCACGGTTTAGTACCTGGGCCAGAATT
>Ga0129325_1088785_pt1 | contig 10585 bp, 9 predicted proteins | sample CPBNA1_9_FD_105435 | JGI IMG/M metagenome (GOLD analysis project Ga0129325, IMG submission 105435) | Freshwater to marine salinity gradient microbial communities from Chesapeake Bay, USA - CPBay_Spr_15_0.2_RNA1 (Metagenome Metatranscriptome) | ecosystem: Environmental > Aquatic > Marine > Coastal... | reverse complement strand
GAAAGACGTGCAGCAGCTAAGTTTTAGAGATTTTACCGCTGGCGTCGATTCGGGCGACGACGAACAGAACGCGTTCGAAGGCAACGCTGATTTACGACAACAACAGCTCTGGCGCTACGAAGCAAACTTCGAATACCGCCTGCCGCAGGACTCTGGAGTTCTTAACACCAATTTCTTTTTTGAGGATTTAGAGGACGTAATCGACAACGTAGACGTATCGACTGCTACCCAAATCCTCTCGGCACGAGGAAACGTAGGCGACGGCGAGCGCTACGGCGTAAGGCTAGATGGCAGCCTTCGTCTCAGCTTTATTAATCAGCCTCAGGTTCTAGTTACCGCGGGGTTAAATCTCGAAGAATCCACATTGGTCGACCCCTTCTTGAACATAGACAGAGAGCGTTCTATACGCAGTGGAGGCAGCAGCTACAGCTTCGGTTTCCGTCATGACATTCCGTCGTTTAGGAATATGAATTACGGCATTAACTATCGGCGCGAGTTTTATAACGAATTCAAAGTCTACGACATTGATAAAACCGAGCAGTATCCTAAGATTGGCTCTTATTTTGGCTGGGTTGAAATCCAAGGCAACACCGGTGTGATCTATCGGTTCGAAGTGCGCGACTCAAGAGACCGCTGCCGCTTGCGAACCCGGTATGCCGGAGGCACAATCGCAACTGGTTACATCGAGGAAATCGAAGATTCTTGTTCCGACGCAGGGCCGGTACTAGCACTGAAAATACGCGGGACCTTTTAGCGTTCAACCGCCCGCTTAAACCCAATCTCCTGACAATGGATGACACACCCAACTCATGCATCCAGGAAGGCGGACCCAGTGACCTGAATCCACGTCACTGTGTTCTAACGGAGCAGGTTTTTTTGGGGAGAAATACGGCCTCGCGAAGCCGCAGCAAAGGCCACCTGTTTATTGATCTGTGTTGCCGGCTGCGGCGGCTTCCATCTCCTGGCGACGCCAGCCAGCCATAATGCCGGCCATGCTGTAATTGCCTTCGTGACAGGCATATTCATAGATGGGCTCCGCTGAACGAACCATGGGGAACATAGCCGTCCAGGATTCTTTCCACCGAGTCGGGTCAGTCACCGTGAATTCATAGCCAAGAGAATCCTCATCGATCAACCAGAATTTCTCCAGCAATTCCATATTCTCACTGGAATTCATGAAAGACGTCGCGCCAGCGAAAAACCTGGTTTCCACCACGAGTGTATCGCCATCCCAGCGGCCAATGGAATCGCCTTCCCATTTGCGAGGTGTTTCGCGATGCTCCCTGCTATTCATCCTGACAATGCGGGCGTTGTGGACCATTTCGTTGTGGATCACCACATGTTCGCCAGATTGAACGAGTTGCACATTATTGTTGTAGGCGCTGGGCAGCATCGGCGGTCCTGAATTGAATCCCATGATGCAGCGCTCTGACAAGGGTCTGACTTCGATGCCAAAGTTCAATTCGGCATCACGGCGCGCTGCTGCCGCGAGTGTCTGCGCTTCTTCGGTCATTTCCGGCAGACGGCCATTGCTTGGAGAAGTAATAAGCGAGGTTCGCAACGAGCCGAGGATACGATTCCCACGGTCGTACCAGAATTCATTGTAGTCACCTGTGGTAGTTTCGTCAGTAAAATTGTCCCGGTCGAGTTGCTCCCGCCGTGCGAATTCAAATTCCGCGGCTTCTTCCTCGGACAGGACTTCCTTCGTGCCGTACTGTTCTGGCCGCTGCAGTGGCGTGATAGTGCGAAAATCCCAGATGCCCTGAAGGTCCGGCCGACCGTTCGTAAGCCTTGGTATATCGTTGCTGGAAGTGGACTGTGCTGACGCGGCAGGGAGTAGCGTCAAAAACAACACATTCAGGCAAACATGGAGTATTCTTGTCACGTGTTTCGACATTGCAAACCTCACCGATCACAATAATTATTATTACAGTTTTTGTGTTTCTGCTCTCTGAAACATTATGCCCATGGCTGTCATTTGGCAAGGTAGCTGCGTCTACCGCGCGAGAACCATGAGGTGCAGTGTTTTATTGCACGTTCACACTGATAAATTCATAAGAGGACTTGCCGCCATCGAAAGCGCGTACTCGAAGTTGATATTCGCCTGGTTCGGTAAAGGTAATCTCCGTCGTCGCACTACCACTAGTCACTTCCGCAAACATTGGTTCCGCGCTTATTTTACTGGGCCCGCGCCAGACGCTATAGGAAATCGTTAATTTGTCTCGGGGAGGGGTGGGTATAACCTTCGTGCCTCTTACATTGGTCTGTAAATGTGGCACATTGACAGGAATTTCCAACGCGCCAGCAGGACGCGTTAGCAGCGGTGTGTTGTTCCAGTCTTCACGGTTGCTGGTGTCCTCGGTCTTGGCGACTTTGACCTTGGGCTTTGGCAGGCCGTCGTCCGATACAGTGGCTGTGAGTGTCAGTTTCGCCGGAAGTCTGATTGAGGTCGCGTCTGGAAGATTTATAACGGGTGGTTTATTTGCCAGTACGTCTGGTTCCGGCGTATAACCGCCGTACTCATCAATTTCCCATTCAGACTGCAGCCAGCCAATTGCTTCCAGGGTCTTACCTTGGGTGGCGACTCGCCAGACGATTTCGCGATTACCGAAGTCTGCGGGCACGGTCACAGTAAATATATCCCGATTTTCGCGAGCGTGAAAATAAGTCGGTTGATTCTGGATATTGTCCAGACCGGCCATGTCGATGAAGTTGTCTGTGCCGATGGGAATATGCAGCTCTTCTGAGTAATTTCGATTCAAATAGCCGAAATGCATATCGAATGTGCCGTCGGCATTCCTAGACCATCCCTGGAAGATCGGTTGGATAGTCTGGCCCTTGTCGTATTTATGTTGATACGACAAATGCTCAAGTTGAGCCAGCACCGATTGAAAGGGGCTCACCAAAGCTACAATGGTTAATAAACCAAATAATCTGTGAGTTGCTCGAATTGACATGACTTTATCTCCGGCATCAGCGCGGGCACTTACACGGCGTTTATTGCAACGCTTACAAGCTCCCAAAGCGTCTTCTAGTATATTTTCTTGTAGTTCAAGGTTTATCTATATATTCTGATACAGACTTTGGCGCAAAGCCGCCATTCTAATCCCAAGGCTATTGGATACCCGCTCAAAAATGGCCGGGTATCCTTTGCCGACTCCTGCGTTAGTCGTTCGCTGAGGCGATCTCGCCCATGCCGTCGAGCTGCAGTGATTTTCGACGATTCAGTTCAGCCACATATTGCTCGTCGGTCATTGAGTACCAACCAAGCCAGGAGAAACTCATTTCGTCGATTGTGCGGCCACCGTCCCCAGTCCAGTTTCTGGCATCGGGATTGCCCGGATTTGTTTCGGTGTTGTCGAAATAGCTGATCACATGGGCGACAGTACCGGCGGGAACCAGCGGGGCAACGTCGTCTTCGTAGTTGTAGATTGTGTGCCAGTTATAATCCCAGTGCGCACAACTAATCATTTCGGTCTGGGCAGTCGTTCCGCCAGACGGATAGATGAGTTCCAGGCACTGGTATGATCCCAGCCCATGCATATGAGGCTGAAATGCAGTAATGGTGGCGTTGGTATGAAAGTAGACATAACCATCAGTGCGAACGACCTCTCCACCTGGAATATCGATCAGGCTCTGGCGTTGGGCGAGTTGCTTTGACCAACGACGATATTCTGGGACGACGCCTTCAGGGTATAACACGATGCCCAACTCGACCTTGGCATTGGTTTCCACGCCAACGGGGTGCAAGTGGTATGACAGGCGAATTTCGGTGTCAGGCTGGAGTAGAACGCCGGAATTATCCGGATAGAGCTCGGCACTCTTGCCTGAGGCATACTCAACCAGGAACTGGTCTTCTTCTGGAGTACTTCTGTCGCTCGTGCTTGACGCGTAAGAAAGAGCATGATGCAACACCCGACGCGAGGCATCGTCAACAGTACGTGTTTCGATGGCTTTGATATAGCGGTTGTTTTGCATTTTGCCGAAAAGATCCCGGGTGTAAAGCTCTCCAAATAAATCCGGGCCTACGGCTGGTACCGTGTATTCCCAGCCAACAACTAGATCCGGCGTGCCAATGGTCCACTCTGTGGCATCGGTGAATTGCCGCCGTTCAGGCAAATCGGCAAGATTCCCCTGAGGTGCGCCCGCATTGACCCATGCAGATATCGTCGCGACTTCCTCATCACTCAGAGCACGGTCATTTTTGAATTGTTGGATACCGATATTGCGGTCAATATGCCAGGGTGGCATTTCCCGATTAACAACTTTGTACTGGATCAGCGGTGCCCAGGGCCTGACTTCCTCATACGTCATCAAGGACATTGGAGCGATCCCTTGTGTGCGATGGCAGGTCTGACAGTTCTCCTGCAGAATCGGCATGATATCGCGAGTAAAAGTAATATTCTGGTCAGCACTCTGAGCAGAAGTCAGTGTTGAAACTAGCGCTATTGCCATTCCAAGCAGGGCAGACGAAACAGCTCTATGTGCGAGGAAGTGACGGTGATTGTTGGCTTCCATAGCTATACTCCTTTGTTGTTAGACTTTTGGCTTGTTTTAGAGGAAATCGTATCAAAAGCACCACATGGGAATTGACTCGCTCAAACTGCCCACGCTCGCGCTCTTGCCTGTCTCTGTGCTGAAAATCAACTTTACACATAACTCTCCGGGAGGGGTTAGTCGATGACTAGTCAGTCATTAAGCCTGCCGGTAGGCCAGGCAGCACCGGAGCGTAGTTGATTGAGTGGTCGCAATCCTTGATAGACAAATTTCTGAATACGTTTCCCCTCATAGGTCTCGGTAGTATAAAAATTGCCCGCCGAATCGGAAACAATACTGTGTGTGCCATAGAACAGGCCTGGCTGCCGACCGCCATTACCAAGTACGTACATGACTTCCAGTGAGTCACGATCGAGAATGTGAACTACCATGTTTGATCCATCTGCAACATAGATAAATTCCTGATCGGCATCATGGGAAAAGGCGATGTCCCAGGTAGCCCCGGCGCCCACAGTTAGTGGAGCGATTTGCGCTTCTTTGACGAAGCTGCCGTCTGGCCGGAACACCTGGATACGGTCGGCCCCTCGGTCACAGACGTAGATCAGGCCATCGTTTGAAGGTTCAGCACAGTGCACCGGCCCGACGAATTGTTGCGGCAATGGCTGTCCTGGTGTGTAGACGACGCGATCATCAGAGGGTCGGTTACCATAAGCTCCCCAATATCGCTTCAATTCACCATTTGACAAATCCACTACCGCTACACGCTTGTTACCATAGCCGTCGGCGAAATAGGCTTCGTTCGCTCCGGAGTCGATGGCAATCTCGGCTACCCGACTGTAGTGTTCGGTACTGTTGCTGTCGATATCTTCTCCGGGCAAGCCGATCTCTCGAACAAACTGCCCGTCACGAGTGAACACCAGCACGTGAGAGTCACCACCGCCGTTGCCACCGATCCAGACATCGCCGTTGGGCGCTATATCGATTCCGTGGTTAGAGACTGGCCATGTGTAGCCCGGTCCGGGTCCGCCCCAGGAATTGACAAGTGTGCCGTCGCCTGAGAATTCAAGGATAGGAGGCGCTGCCGTGCAACAGGCCGCAATGCCGTTGTCTATGCCGATCTCTTGAGTGGCAAAGTTATTATTATCGTTTCGATGGACGATGTAGACATGGTCCTGCGCATCTACTGCAACGCCGATGGTGCTGCCAAGAATCCACTGATTTGGTAGCGGTTGTGGCCAGAATGGGTCCACTTCGAAGTGTGGGACCATCCGGGAGTTACTAGCGGCGCTGACTGAATGTTGCAGCAAGTATTGACTAGTTCCGAGAACAAGCAATATTGCCAAGGCAGCGCTAACGGCTAACAGGGTTTTCATTCTGGGATTCATGATGATGACCTTTACAATTTTTAATTGGGGTCAGGCAATGATCCTGGTTGTACCTCGCTGGTAAATTGGGCGAAGTGCCAAGTCTATCAATCGATTTAAGCTATAATGTTTCTTTGATTAAATACTACGGCACTACCCGCACACGTTGGTAAGCATTGGTCCAGCAGCACTGATCTAGACCGTCACTGTCGGACGCATTCCAGTTATCCAGGCGGGCGCGAATCATGTACACGCCGGGCTGGGAAAAACTCGCTACTACGCGGGCAGGACCAACTCCACCGGGAATTGAAACCCGTGTGTCTGCAACTGGAATCAATCCACGGACAGGAGGCCCGCCCTTCACCGTAAATGGTGAAGAAGGATGTTCTGTGAACGAAACAACGCCAGGACCTTGATGTATGTACCAGGACACATTTGTATCCAGGGGTTTGGCAAAACGTGGATCGGAAGCATCCCGTACCGAGGGGTCTTCAGTCCACACTTCCAGGGTTAGTTGAGCGCCCACAGAGACAGTCTTGGTTGCGGAAGCCACCACGCCCTCAGGACCGGAACCTCGCTTCTCATCACTAAACCAGATGACTGGTTGTACGCTGCCCTGCGGTCGCGGGTTTCTGTCGAGCTCATAGGCTGTGGAACCGCGTTCACCGGGTACGCTAAGCTCCTCTGAAGCGGAGGTAATATGCCACCAGGCGGTCTCGTCGCCCAACGAAGCAGGAATCACGATTGCGAAAACGCCAGGGTGCCGTCCAGGGAAAAATATCTCTGGTTGTAGCCCGTCAAACTGTGCCGGCTCAATGCGATTCTCAGAACCCAGCGGGACGACGACATTCACTTTGTTTCTGTTGTGGTACCCAAAGGAGACAGTAGTCGACCCGTCCCCATTGTCGTACCAGCCTTCCATAAAAGGAATCACAGCCAGCCCCTGACTGGGTGATGGGCGTAGTGGTCTCTCAACCTGTTGTGCGTCGGCAATACTCAGCGTCATTGCAACAGCGAGCCATACGGTGAACACGCCGATTACTTTTGTGCTTACCCGTCCCATCTGTTCCCTTCCTCCTTCCTTCATTCGGTATCCGAGGCATCCGATATGCGCCGTATGTCAGGCTCTAATCTGTAGCAGTGGAGTCTTCCTGATTCTTATTCTCGCGCTCTGCCAGAAGTGTCTGAAAGGTTTCCTCATCGAGGTGGGAAACGGCAATCCACGCATGGGACATCTCATCTGCTGTGCGTTGTCCCCAGCCAACCCATTGCCGCGGGTCTGGATTGTTCGGGTTGTTTTCAGTGTTGTCATACCACTGCTTGATCACCAGTACCGCCCCGGCCGGAAGCAGGGGTGCTGAGTCAGGCTCAAAGAGGTGACTGTGATGCCAGGTAGCGCTCCAATTGGAGATTGAGCTGATTGATTCGGTGCGGCCAGTTGCCGGGTAAAATATCTCCAGAGAAGCGGAGCGCATACGCAAGTGGCCATGAGGCTGAAAACTATCAATCCGAACCGGGTGGTCAAAAGAGTGAAAGCCCTGAGTCATGGCAGTACCATGGGGCGGAATGAACAGTTCGCCCTGGTCAAGCTGGTAAGTGGCAAGATCCTGGACAATATTGGATTCATACTCTTCAGGGTGGAGCCAGATACCCAATTCCACTACGTTATCCTCTATCACAGCGCCCGGAGCGGTGCCGCCTAACCCGCCAGGATACATGTGAATGTCCCACTGGATCATGATATCGGCAAATGCTTTGCGACAGACGCCTTCCGGAATGATCTCTCCCCACTTACCCATGGCGTACTCAGTGACCGGTCGACGCTCGACAATACCGTCGTCATTTATCGTGGCAAAATAAGTGTTGGCGTGGTGCACAACGGTCTTGGCATCACCGCGGGGCTTCACCTGCATGGCCTTGATACAGCGATCCTTGGTGAGTCCGCTGGCGATAAAATGTTTGTCCCATAAATCATTGCCACTTGCCGGTACATCGATGGGATTGGATCCCAGCACGATGTCTGGCTGGCCAAATTGAGGGGCAAAGTTCCATTCATCGAGACTGGGTAAATTCGGCGTTGAAGCTATTTCGGATGCATCGCCGGGAAGAGAGCCCTGATTGACCCAGGCAACAACTATAGCGATATCCTCCTCCGGCAGGCGCCAGTCGCCCTGCAACTCCTGGATACCAATATCGTGGTCATAGGAATATGGGGGCATTTCCCGGTTTGCTACTTTCAATTGAATAAGTGGGGCCCAGGGGCGCACCTCTTCATAGTTAGTCAGTGCCATAGGTCCAATTCCGCCAGCCCGGTGGCAGATTACGCAGTTCTCGTTAATGATGCTGGCAACATCATCAGCATAGGTTAGCGGCTCTGCGGAATCGTCAGCCAGTGCAGCTTGTGCCTGAAAACCCATGTAGATTACAAGAGCCAAGCGGATTACACGATAGAAGTCTGTGTTGCAATTTCGCATATTGATCACCGTTTTATTGCCCAGTATTGGGGTTGAACGAATTCCTGAAAAAACGCCAGGATGAGGGAATACAGTGCAATATTTGCCGCATGTCATCGCGGATATTTCCAGTGACTCCTACGATAGCTTGTTTTAGGCGGCTTGACAATAGTGTTAAATGTTTTACTAATTAATTAAAGCATATGTATTTCAATACGTTAGAGAAATGGCGTAAGGTAAGTCCCGGCAATTTTTTCTGATTGCTGCGCAATCAGAAGAGTGTAGCTGCGCCGGAGAACCGATTGGTTTAATGCAACCTGATGCCCTTCGTTCCCAAAAGGGTGGGTTGATTTGGAGTTGTCTTGGCGGGAATCAGGCAATGAGACGTTGGCTGTTAATGCGCAAACCCCGTTGTGGCCAGGAGCGCAAGAACTTCGAGCGTTTCTGCCACGCCTTCAGGGCCTTTTCCTCGTCTTGTTCAAAAACAGCCTCGGCTACTTCCAGACGCGTCCGATAGTTGGTTTTGACGATTTCCTCGGATCCCTGGAATGTGCTGGACGTCCGACTCACACTAACTTCGTTCCAGAGAATTCCGGAAAAAAGCTCCAACAGTATATTCTCTGACATCCTGCCAAACAGTTTCATCAGTATTGCTGAGTATTTGAACGATTCTTCGGGGGGCAACAGCTGCTCCGAATTCTTGTGCTGGTTTTCGATGAATTGCCGTAATTCTACTCGTAGCTCTTTATTGCTGCATTTGACGGCTTGCCCCAATATTTTAGCCATTAAAGTATCGGTTGCGTCCATAAACATGGAATTACTGATCAGGTCTTTTGATGACAGATACTGGCTGGCTGATCTAATCGCGGTCTCGATACTCGGCCGTCGGGTAAAATAACCCCCGCCTTTTCCGGGCTTTATCTTCAATAGTTCTTCATACTCAAGCATTCGAGCCGCTTGTCTGAGAGTGGGTAAACTAATGCCGATTTCCTCGGCAAGCTCACCTTCAGAGCCGAGATATACACCTTCTTCGGCGGACAATATGCGCTCACGAAGAATATTTGCGACCCAGTCAGCAGTTGACGAAGGTCTTAGTTGGGGAATTGGATGGGCTTTGGTTTGGTTCACTTTTTTGCCTGGTACTCGGTGTCGGGTTTGAGAAATTCAGCTATTCTGCATTGTTTTCGAACGCATCGCCGCCCGTTCGGCCCACGATATTCATAGTCAGTAAATAGCAATGCCAGCGGGTTAGACTGAAAGGATGGAAGTACTTGATCTACTTCTATCCTCGGAAGTTTACCTGATTTTTCGCTAAGATTGCCAGAAACCTTTGTCGAGCACCGGCTTGGCAAATTACGGGAAGCCTGTTGCGCTACTGATCGTCGGGACGGGTACTGAAAATGGTCTATGCATTCCCTGGTGCCGCAGAATCTTCGTCCTGATCCAACTTTTGTTGGAGGCGTAATATTCGGGTCAGTTGGTGAAGTGACGTTAAATGAGAGTAAATCATAGGGAGCAATCCGCGCTTCCGTAACTCGAGATACTCTTCATCATTGAGCTTTTGAACTGCTTCATCGTCGATGGTATAAACGCCTTCGAGTTCATACTTGGGTGCGCTGGCATTGAATTGAAGCGTCAGGGTGCCGGTTTTTAGCAAGTTCATTTTTGCTATGTAATTGATCAAATTTAACGATTGAAGAGAGTGCCGGGTTACTTCAATTACCTGATCGATGCGTTTTTGCAGGTAGGGAGTGTATTTACCGTCGGCGTCGAACATTAGTTCCCCCACGGAAGTGCTCAATAAATCGCTTTCTTCGTCGATGGCGATTACCGCCTCGTCGGTATCTGCTTGTACTCGGAGAGCGGAAAAAGGGGGCAGCATGAAGGTGCTGGGGATAAACGTGGCGGGCCATTCGGGTGTCTGACAGAAGAGATTTACTCCCTTCCTAAGCCCCATTAATGCGGCTGGAACGAAATCTCCAGAGTTACTGTTGCGCACAAAGACTAGCGGGAAATCTGCGGCTAGCGTAGAAAATTCGTGCAGCACAACAGGAACCAGGTATTGAGACTTGTGCTGAGTAAAATCCTTACAATTGCTAAGGCGCAGTTTGCCATGTTTCTCGAAATTTAAGGCAGTAGGTTCTGGCATCTGAAACGTAACCTCGAATTTGCCATCTATCTGTCTAATCATGGCGTGATAGTATGAAGGAATAGCATTCAGTTTGCCACAAAGGTTTCAGTGCTTAATTTGAAAAAAGAGGCGACAGTCAG
>Ga0129325_1268136_pt1 | contig 10970 bp, 20 predicted proteins | sample CPBNA1_9_FD_105435 | JGI IMG/M metagenome (GOLD analysis project Ga0129325, IMG submission 105435) | Freshwater to marine salinity gradient microbial communities from Chesapeake Bay, USA - CPBay_Spr_15_0.2_RNA1 (Metagenome Metatranscriptome) | ecosystem: Environmental > Aquatic > Marine >... | reverse complement strand
CTTGCCAATGATTTAACTCTTCCATGATAAAGGAAACCTCCTCTATCAAAAGCACATGACTCAATGCCTTTTTCGCTTGCCTTAGAAGCTATGGCTTTACCCACTTCAAAAGCCATCTCTATTTTGGTGCCTTTTGCAACGCCTTTGTCTTTAGATGATGCAGCAGCGATTGTAACACCACTAATATCATCTACCAACTGAGCGTAGATCTCTTTATTACTTCTGAAAACAGCCAATCTTGGAGTAGAAGCGTCACCCGCAACAATCTTGCGAATACGGTTTCTAATTCTGTCTCTTCTTTCCGACTTTGATAATGCCATCCTAAATATTATTTAGCAGCAGATTTACCCGCTTTTCTTCTAATTTGCTCTCCAACAAAACGAACACCTTTACCTTTGTAAGGCTCAGGCTTGCGGAAAGAACGAATCTTAGCCGCTATTGATCCTACTAATTGCTTGTCGTGAGACGAAAGCGTAATTATTGGATTCTGTCCTTTCTTCATTTCTGTCTCAACCTTAACTTCTGCAGGAACCTCTAACATAATGTTATGAGAAAACCCTAAAGAAAGATCTAAAATTTGTCCTTGATTAGATGCTCTATAACCCACACCTACTAATTCCAATTCTTTTTTAAATCCAGTTGCAACACCAACAATCATATTGTTGATTAATGAACGGTATAAACCGTGCATTGCTCTATGGCTAGGAGATTCAGATGGGCGCTCAACAGTTACTATTCCGTCTTCCATTTTCACAGAAAGTTCAGGATGAACCGTTTCACTTAACTCACCAAGTTTACCTTTAACAGAAACCTTGTTTCCGTCAATTTTAATTTCTATACCTTCCGGAATAGAGATGGGTGCTTTACCTACTCTTGACATCTTTCTTCCTTTTTAGTAAACATAACAAAGAACTTCGCCACCAACATTTTGCTTACGAGCTTCTTTATCTGTCATTACGCCTTTGTTTGTAGAAACAATTGCGATTCCTAATCCATTTTTAATACGTGGTGCATCGCTGCCTGCAACGTATTTTCTCAAACCAGGCTTACTAATTCGCTGTATGTCGCGAATTGCAGACTGTCTTGTACTTCTATCGTATTTCAAAGCAATTTTTAATGTGCCTTGAGCCGAATCCTCTACCTTCTTATAGTTTAGAATATAACCTTGCTCCATAAGGATCTTAGTCATTTCTACTTTTAAGTTAGAAGCAGGAATCTCTACGATTTTGTGATTTGCACTTACAGCATTACGAATGCGTGTAAGGAAATCTGCTATTACATCTGAGTACATCTCTGTTCTATTATTTACTTATTACCAACTAGACTTTTTAACTCCGGGGATAAGACCGTTTAAAGCCATCTCTCTAAATGTTACTCTAGATAAGCCAAACTGACGCATATATCCTTTAGGTCTTCCCGTTATTTTACAACGGTTGTGCATACGCACTGGAGAAGCATTCTTAGGTAACTTTTGTAACCCCTCATAATCTCCAGCCTCTTTTAAAGCCGCACGCTTTTCAGCGAACTTCTCTACTAATCTTTCGCGCTTTACTTCGCGGGCTTTCATTGACTCTTTTGCCATCTCTCCTCTTATTTTTGGAACGGTAAACCGTACTGAGTTAACAATGCTTTCGCTTCTTTATCAGTGTCTGCACTGGTAACGAAAGTAATATCCATACCCGTAATCTTATTGATCTTGTCAATGTCGATTTCTGGGAAAATGATTTGTTCAGTGATACCTAACGTGTAGTTACCTCTTCCATCAAAACCACTATTCTTAATTCCTCTAAAATCGCGGATTCTAGGCAATGAAGCTGAGATAAGTCTATCTAAGAATTCGAACATCTTTTCTCCTCTTAGAGTTACCTTCACTCCAATCGGCATGCCTTTTCTTAATTTAAAGTTAGAGATGTCCTTTTTAGATTTCGTTGTAACTGCTTTTTGACCAGCAATTGTCGTCATCTCGTTAGTGGCATTCTCTACCAACTTCTTATCAGCTACAGCTGCACCTAACCCTTGACTTAGGTTAATTTTCACTAAACGAGGTACTTGCATTACATTTTTGTAACCAAACTCTTTCGTTAGTGTAGGAATAATTTCCTCTTTGTACTTTACTTTTAATCTTGGATCAGCCATCTTACTTAAGAATTTCTCCTGATTTTTTAGCATAACGAACTAACTTGTCACCTTCCATTTTACGACCTATTCTTGTTGGCTTGTTGTCTTTTGGGTCAACAATCATCAAGTTAGACACATGAATAGGAGCTTCCATTTCCTGGATGCCACCTTGTGGACTAGAAGCGCTTGGCTTCTGGTGTTTTGTTACCATGTTAAGGCCCTCAACAACCGCTCTGTGCTGCTTAGGAATCATTCTGATTATACGGCCAGATTGTCCTTTAGACTCACCTGCCATCACCATTACGGTATCTCCTTTTTTAATATGAAATTTTGCCATTGTAATTTTCATCTTATCGCTTAAAGCACTTCTGGCGCTAACGATACAATTTTCATATACTGCTTATCACGTAACTCTCTAGCAACAGGTCCGAATACACGAGTACCCTTCATTTCGCCAGTAGGATTTAACAACACACAAGCATTGTCATCGAATCTTATGTAAGACCCATCCGCTCTACGTACTTCCTTTTTAACTCTTACCACTACAGCTGTAGACACAGTACCACTCTTTGTACTTCCTGAAGGTGTAGCTTCTTTTACAGTAACAACAATTTTATCACCTACAGAAGCGTATCTTCTTTTCGTACCTCCCAACACTCTAATGCAAAGAACTGTTTTTGCACCAGTATTGTCAGCTACTTTTAATCTAGATTCCTGTTGTATCATTGTTACTTAGCTCTTTCTATGATTTCTACTACTCTCCACTTTTTAGTCTTACTCAAAGGACGAGTCTCCATAATCTTAACGGTATCGCCAGGATTACAAGAGTTTTCTTCGTCATGTGCGTGAAACTTCTTAGTAAAGGTTAAAAACTTACCATACTTAGGGTGTTTTACTCTTCTAGAAACAGATACAACTACTGATTTGTCCATCTTATTACTAGTGATAACACCAACTCTCTCTTTTCTTAAATTTCTTTTGATCTCCATGAGGCAAACTTTTTATTCAGGCCTAGCCTTCAATTTCGCGGTTGCGTAGTTCAAAATTTATACGTGCAACACCTTTGCGCGTTTCTCTGATACTCAATGGATTTTCCAATGGAGAGATAGCGTGAGTCATCCTTGATTTTCTCAAGTTCATTTTCTCTTCTACCAATCTATCTTTCAACTCTTGAGTTGTCAACTCTTTAATTTCCGAATACTTCATCATACTTAAATTTAAGCCTCTACAAGGTCTCTACGAATGATAAACTTAGTTTTTACCGGTAACTTTTGAGCTGCAAGACGCAATGCCTCTTTAGCAACATCAAAAGGAACTCCATCCATTTCGAACAACATGCGCCCCGGATTCACAACTGCAGCGTAATATTCTACAGACCCTTTACCCTTACCCATACGAACCTCTAAAGGTTTTTTAGTAATTGGTTTGTCTGGAAATATTCTAATCCACAACTGACCTTCCCTCTTCATGTAACGAGTAGCAGCAATACGTGCGGCCTCAATTTGTCTAGCTGTAATCCAATGACTTTCTAGCGTTTTGATACCATAGCTTCCAAAGGCCAAGGTTGCTCCTCTTTGAGAATCCCCTTTCATACGTCCTTTAAATACTTTCCTGTGCTTGGTCCTTTTCGGCTGTAACATATCTAAACCGTTTTACCTTAGTTTCTTTTTCTTCTATTACCCGGTGCTCCTCCTCTTGGAGATCCACCCCTTTGCTGTCCGCCTTTTTTAGGAGCTGCTCCTAAAATATTAGACAAATCACGCTTACCGTAAACTTCACCTTTCATTATCCACACTTTAATACCTATCTTTCCATAAGTAGTTTGTGCTTCAGAGATATGATAATCAATATCTGCTCTAAATGTATGCAGTGGAGTACGTCCATCTTTGTACATCTCAGAACGTGCCATTTCAGCTCCATTCAAACGACCAGAAATCTGAACTTTAATCCCTTCAGCTCCCATTCGCATAGATGCAGCAATAGCCATCTTAATTGCACGTCTAAAAGAAATACGACCTTCAATTTGGCGAGCAATACCGTCACCAACTAAACGGGCATCTAATTCAGGACGCTTAATCTCGAAGATGTTGATCTGCACTTCTTTCGAAGTAACTTTTTTCAACTCTTCTTTTAACTTGTCAACCTCTGAACCACCACGACCGATAATAATACCAGGACGAGCAGTTGTTATAGTAACTGTAACAAGTTTGAGTGTTCTTTCAATTATGATTCTAGAAACACTAGCTTTTGATAAACGTGCGTATAAGTATTTACGAATCTTCGCATCTTCTGCAATTTTGTCTCCGTAATTACGGCCACCAAACCAATTAGAGTCCCATCCTCTAATGAACCCTAATCTATTTCCAATCGGATTGGTTTTTTGTCCCATTCTTTTACTTTTTAGTCTTCTTTACTTGCTACTAGAATTGTCACGTGATTCGAACGCTTACGAATTCTATGCGCACGTCCCTGGGGAGCTGGCTGAATTCTTTTAAGCATTTTTGCTGAATCAACAGACACTTCTTTTACTACTAGACCAGCATCTTCCATGCGGTCTCCTTCATTTTTCGTTTGCCAGTTAGCCAAAGCAGAAAGGAGTAATTTCTCCATTTTGTTTGAAGCATCCTTAGGACTATGCTTAAGGATAAACAAAGCCTTTTCTACTTCAACTCCTCTGATCTGATCCGCAACTAAGCGCATCTTTCTGGGGGAAGTAGGGCAATTTCTGAGCTTAGCTAACGCCTGGCTCTTTCTTGCTTCCTTTATAGCTTCCGCTCTATTATGTTTTCTAGAACCCATGATTCAGATCGAATTATCTTTTTCCTTTATCTTTTCTGTTCCCACCGTGGCCTCTAAAGTTTCTTGTTGGAGAAAACTCTCCTAACTTGTGACCAACCATGTTTTCTGTTACAAAAACAGGAACAAAAGTTTTTCCATTATGTACCGCGATAGTCTGCCCAACAAAATCTGGAGAAATCATTGAAGCACGTGACCAAGTTTTGATCACAGTCTTCTTTCCAGCATCTACGTTGGCCATAACCTTGTTTTCCAACTTATAGTGGATAAACGGACCTTTTTTTAGTGAACGAGCCATCTTACTTACGTTTTTCTATGATATATCTGTTAGACGCTTTCTTTTTGTGACGAGTTTTGTAACCTTTTGCAGGCAAACCAGTCCTAGATCTTGGGTGACCACCAGATGAACGACCTTCACCACCACCCATTGGGTGATCCACAGGGTTCATAGCCACACCTCTAACATGAGGTCTTCTGCCTAACCAACGGCTTTTCCCAGCCTTACCAGCAACTTCTAAAGCGTGGTCAGAGTTAGAAACAACTCCAATTGTAGCTTTACAAGTAACTAAGATCATTCTAACTTCACCAGAAGGCATTTTAAGAATGGCAAACTTACCATCTCTTGCAACCAATTGTGCGAAAGAACCAGCAGATCTTGCGATAACCGCACCCTGACCAGGTCTCATTTCAATACAACTAACAACAGTACCCATTGGAACATCAGAAAGCAACATTGTGTTACCAACATCAGGTGTAGCAGTTTTACCAGACATTACTTTCTGATCAACTTTCAATCCACTCTGCGCTATCACATATCTCTTTTCACCATCAGCATATTGCAACAAAGCAATAAACGCTGTACGGTTCGGATCATACTCAATAGACTTAACAGTTGCAGGAACTCCTTCCTTATCTCTCTTAAAATCTATAATACGATACTGCTGTTTATGACCACCACCAATGTAGCGCATAGTCATCTTACCAGTATTATTTCTACCTCCAGATCTTTTCTTAGGAGCCAAAAGGCTTTTCTCAGGCTTTGATGTAGTAACGGCAGCATAGTCGTTATCTACTTTAAAGCGCTGACCCGGAGTCATTGGTTTTAATTTTCTTACACCCATGACTTAAATATTACTATACAGATCAATTGTTTCTCCGCTTCGTACTTCTACGATAGCTTTCTTGTAAGCTCCCTTTCCACCTTCAACCATTCCAGCTTTAGTGTACTTAACGCTAGTTTTGTTAGGCATAATGAGAGTTCTTACTTTTTCAACATTAATTCCGTAAAAATTCTCAACAGCTTTTTTAATCTCCAACTTGTTGGCGCGTCTGTCAACTACAAATGTAAAGCGGTTGTTATCCTCGCTATCCATTGTGGCTTTCTCTGTAATTATCGGCCTGATTAAAATATCCATTCTTCTTAACTTAATACGGTTTCAATTTTCTCTATCGAACCCTCTGTCAACACTACTGAATTTGCATTCATTATCTTGTAAGTGTTTAATTCAGAGGTTGTTACAACATTTGCCCCCTTTACGTTACGGGATGCCAAATATAGACTTTTATTTGAATCCCCAACAACTATCAAAGATTTTTTATTGGATGTGCCCAAAGACGCCATCATTGCTACAAAATCTTTAGTTTTAGGAGACTCCATTTCAATGTTTTCTAACACTAAAATTTCATTGTTCTTAGCCTTTAAGCTTAAAGCTGATCTTCTGGCTAATTGCTTAAGCTTTTTATTCAGCTTAAAAGAGTAATCTCTAGGCTCAGGACCGAATGCTGTACCACCACCTCTATGTAATGGGCCTTTTAACGAACCATAACGAGCGCCCCCAGTACCTTTTTGCTTATGGTGCTTTTTAGTCGTTCTGTTAATATCAGCTCTTTCTTTTGCCTTATGCGTACCTTGTCTAGAATTAGCAAGGTGCTGTTTTATATCTAGATAAATAGCATGCTCATTTGGCTCTATACCAAAAATGCTTTTGCTTAATGAAACTTTTTTACCTGTTTCTTTTCCTTGTGCGTTTACTACTGCTAATTCCATTACTTCTCGATTATTACAGTTGAGTTCTTAGCTCCAGGAATTGAACCTTTAACAACAAGTATGTTCTTTTCAGTGTCAATTTTCAAAACTCTTAAGTTTTGAACCTTAACTCTAGAACCACCCATTCTTCCAGCCATTCTCATTCCCTTGAATACACGAGATGGATCTGAACCAGCACCAATAGAACCCGGGGCTCTAAGACGGTTATGTTGACCGTGCGTTGCTTGTCCTACACCTCTAAAGTTGTGACGTTTTACAACACCTTGAAAACCTTTACCTTTAGATGTTCCAGCGATATCTACGAATTCGCCTTCATTAAACATCTCTACAGATAGAGTGTCTCCAAGATTGATTTCACCTTCGAAACGAAACTCTACAGTTTCACTCTTAGCTCCTGTTCCTGCTTTTTTAGCGTGTCCTAATTCAGCTTTTGTTGCTCTGCTTTCTTTCACATCGCCAAAACCCATTTGAACTGCGCTGTAACCATCGACCTCTTCAGTTTTAACCTGAGTAACCACACATGGTCCCGCTTGTATAACGGTACATGGAAAGTTTTTTCCCTCAGAACTGTAGATGCTGGTCATACCGATTTTTTTACCTATTAATCCAGGCATGTCTTGTTCTTTTATTAATTATTGCTAATTATACTTTTATTTCAACCTCTACTCCAGAAGGCAACTCTAACTTCATCAAAGCATCAATTGTCTTTGAAGAAGATGAGTATATATCCAACAATCTCTTGTAAGATGACAACTCAAATTGCTCTCTAGATTTCTTATTTACGTGAGGTGAACGCAGAACAGTAAAAATACGCTTGTTTGTAGGTAATGGAATTGGTCCATTAACCACAGCGCCTGTACTCTTAACTGTCTTCACGATCTTCTCAGTCGATTTGTCAACCAGGTTGTGGTCGTACGATTTTAATTTAATTCTAATTTTCTGGCTCATTTTTTTTGAACTCTACTTAATTAATCTTATTTGCCTGTTGCCTCTGCAATTACAGCTGCCTGAATGTTAGTTGGCGTAGCAGCATAGTGTGAAAATTCCATAGAAGAAGTTGCTCTACCTGAACTAATGGTACGCAACGTAGTCACATAACCAAACATCTCCGATAATGGCACCATTGCTTTAATTACTTGAGCACCATTTCTAGAATCCATTCCATCTACTTGACCTCTTCTTTTGTTCAAGTCACCAACAACATCTCCCATATGATCTTCAGGTGTTACCACCTCAATTTTCATGATAGGTTCAAGAATTTTTGGAGTTGCCTGCTTACCAGCAGTTCTCCAAGCCATCTTAGCTGCAGTTTCAAAAGACAAACCGTCAGAATCTACTGGGTGGAAAGAACCATCATACAATGTTACCTTTAAGCTATCTACAACGTAGTTTGCTAAAGGACCATTCTTCATAGCATCTTTAAACCCTTTTTCAACATTAGGAATGTATTCTCTAGGAACGTTACCACCTTTAATGGCATTCACAAATGTTAAACCTTCTTTACCATCTTCAGCTGGCTCTATAACCACCTTGATATCGGCAAATTTTCCACGACCACCAGTCTGCTTTTTATAAGTTTCACGGTGTTCAACTTTAGAAAAGATCGCTTCTTTGTATTGTACTTGAGGAGCTCCTTGGTTACATTCAACACCAAATTCTCTTCTCATACGGTCAATCAAAATCTCAAGGTGTAATTCACCCATACCAGAAATAATTGTCTGACCTGAATCTTCATTTGTTTCAACACGGAAAGTTGGATCTTCTTCAGATAATTTACCTAAAGCAATACCCATTTTATCCATATCAGCTTGAGTCTTCGGCTCTACCGCCACACCAATAACTGGCTCAGGGAAAGTCATAGATTCAAGTACGATAGGATGTTTCTCATCGTGTAAAGTGTCTCCTGTACGGATGTCTTTAAACCCAACACCTGCGCCTATATCTCCTGCTTCCAAAAATGGAATAGAGTTTTGTTTGTTAGAGTGCATTTGGAAGATTCGAGATATACGTTCTTTTTTACCTGTTCTAGAATTATGAACATAAGAACCTGCATCTAGTTGACCAGAATACGCACGGAAGAAACACAAACGACCAACGAAAGGATCTGTAGCAATTTTAAATGCTAAAGCTGCAAACGGCTCCGTATTACTTGGCTTTCTTATTTCTTCTTTTTCAGTTACAGGGTTAATACCCGTAATGTGATCCGTATCTAATGGAGATGGCAAGAAAGTCATAACAGCATCCAACATTGTTTGAACACCTTTATTCTTAAATGCCGATCCGCACATCATTGGAGTAATAGTCATATTCAATGTAGCCTCCCTAATTGCAGCAAGCATTTCTGCTTCTGTAATAGAATCTGGATCTTCAAAGAATTTTTCCATCAAAGAATCATTAGTTTCAGCTACTGACTCCACTAATTTTTCCCTCCATTCTGCAACTTCGTCTAACATATCAGCAGGAATTTCGATTTCATCGAAAGTCATACCCATGTCATCATTATTCCAGGTAATAGCACGGTTGTTAATTAAATCAACCACACCTTTAAAATCTGCCTCAGCACCGATAGGCAACTGCAAAGGCACTGGATTGCCACCTAAACGCTCTTTTACCTGACGAACAACGTCAAGAAAATCAGCACCCATGCGATCCATTTTGTTTACAAATCCAATTCTTGGAACACCGTACTTGTCAGCTTGTCTCCATACAGTTTCAGATTGCGGTTCAACACCTGAAGATGCACAGAATAATGCTACAGCACCATCTAAAACACGTAATGAACGCTCAACCTCGACTGTAAAGTCAACGTGACCTGGAGTATCGATAATGTTCATTCTGTATTCTTGACCTCTGTATTTCCAAAAAGTTGTAGTCGCAGCAGAAGTAATTGTAATACCTCTTTCCTGCTCCTGCTCCATCCAGTCCATAGTAGCGGCACCATCGTGCACCTCACCAATTTTATGACTTAGACCGGTATAATATAAAATACGCTCTGTTGTTGTGGTCTTACCCGCATCAACGTGGGCCATAATCCCAATGTTTCGCGTATATGTTAAATCTCTTTTCGCCATTTTAATGGAAACCTAATCGTTAAACTCTAAAGTGTGAAAATGCTTTATTCGCTTCAGCCATTTTATGAACGTCTACTTTCTTCTTGTAAGCAGCACCCTCTTCTTTGGCTGCAGCCATAACTTCTGAAGCTAAACGTTGTGCCATAGACTTTTCATTTCTTTTTCTAGCATAAAGAATCATCCATTTCATCGCCATAGAAACCTTTCGGTCAGGACGAATTTGATTTGGAATTTGGAAGGTTGACCCTCCAACTCTTCTACTTCTTACTTCTACATGAGGCATTACATTCGTTAATGCTTCTTTCCAAACTTCTAAAGCGTTGCTCTCTTCGTTCTTCTCAGAAATAATATCTAAAGCATCGTAAAATATTTGATAAGCCACGTTTTTCTTTCCGTGTATCATCATGTTATTTACAAAGCGCGTAACCAATTGATCTCCAAATTTAGGATCTGGAAGTAATGGTCTTTTTTTTGCTCTTGCCTTTCTCATTTTTTCTAATACTCTTTTTTCAGTGTTTTACTATTACTTTTTCTTAGGACGCTTCGTTCCGTATTTTGATCTACGTTGAGTACGACCTTCTACACCTGCTGTATCTAAAGCACCACGAACAACGTGATAACGAACACCAGGAAGATCTTTTACTCTTCCTCCTCTTACTAGCACGATAGAGTGCTCTTGCAAGTTGTGTCCCTCACCTCCGATATACGCATTCACTTCGTTTCCGTTTGTTAAACGTACACGAGCTACTTTACGCATAGCCGAGTTAGGCTTCTTAGGAGTAGTTGTATATACTCTCGTACACACACCTCTGCGTTGTGGAGAACTTTCCAAAGCGGCAGACTTACTTTTCTTAATGGCCGACTGGCGACCTTTTCTTACTAACTGATTAATAGTTGGCATTTGTTACCTATATTATATTGAACCGTTTATAACTATG
>Ga0129325_1009473_pt1 | contig 11089 bp, 9 predicted proteins | sample CPBNA1_9_FD_105435 | JGI IMG/M metagenome (GOLD analysis project Ga0129325, IMG submission 105435) | Freshwater to marine salinity gradient microbial communities from Chesapeake Bay, USA - CPBay_Spr_15_0.2_RNA1 (Metagenome Metatranscriptome) | ecosystem: Environmental > Aquatic > Marine > Coastal... | reverse complement strand
CTTTACCAGCCAGTGATCTCCTTCAACCCATTACCGATATCAGCTAGGCTGCGAACAGTTTTAACACCGGCATCTTCCAATGCGGCAAACTTCTCATCAGCTGTGCCTTTACCGCCAGCAATAATGGCACCAGCATGGCCCATACGTTTACCCGCAGGTGCGGTAACACCTGCTATATAGGAAACTACCGGTTTGGAGACATTGTCCTTAATAAAGGCTGCGGCCTCTTCTTCAGCAGTACCACCAATCTCACCAATCATGACGATAGCCTCTGTAGCTGGATCATTCTCAAACATGGTAAGAATATCAATGAAGTTGGAGCCTGGTATGGGATCGCCACCGATACCAACACAGGTGGACTGACCAAAACCATAATCAGTGGTTTGTTTAACGGCTTCATAGGTCAGGGTGCCAGAACGAGAAACAATGCCAACCTTGCCTGGCAAATGAATATGACCAGGCATAATACCGATTTTACATTCCCCTGGTGTTATGACGCCTGGACAGTTTGGTCCGATTAGGCGCACACCCAATTCATCACATTTGACCTTACACGTAAGCATGTCTAGGGTAGGAACACCTTCGGTAATACAAACAATCAGTTTGATACCGGCATTAGCAGCTTCAAGTATGGAATCCATACAGAAAGGGGCAGGGACATAGATCACTGATGCTTCTGCACCGGTTGCCGCTACAGCATCAGCTACGGTATTAAATACGGGCAATCCAAGGTGAGTACTTCCACCTTTACCTGGTGTCACGCCGCCAACCATTTTCGTACCGTATTCGATAGCCTGTTCAGAGTGAAAGGTGCCCTGCCCGCCAGTAAAGCCCTGGCAGATAACTTTAGTATCTTTATTTATCAGGATAGCCATTACTTGTTGCCCTCCGCTGCTTTAACCACTTGCTGAGCGCCGTCTGTCAGGCTGGTTGCTGCAATAATATTCAATCCACTGTCTGCTAGGAGTTTGGTGCCGAGTTCTGCATTGTTACCTTCGAGTCTAACAACTACAGGCACGTCAACACCTACTTCTTGCACAGCACCAATCACACCTTCAGCAATCAGGTCACAACGGACAATGCCACCAAAAATATTAATAAACACAGCTTTAACTTTGTCATCTGAAAGGATGATCTTGAACGCTTCAACAACACGTTCTTTGGTGGCGCCACCGCCCACATCAAGGAAGTTCGCTGGATCACCACCGTGGAGCTTAACGATATCCATCGTACCCATAGCTAAGCCAGCACCATTGACCATACAGCCAATATTGCCATCTAGTGCCACATAATTAAGATCCCACTGAGCAGCATGTGCTTCTCTAGCATCATCCTGTGATGGGTCATGCATCTCACGCAGCTTAGGCTGACGATAGAGCGCATTTCCATCAATATTGATCTTGCCATCAAGACAGTGGAGATCGCCGTCAGTGGTGATAACCAATGGATTAATTTCTAGCAGAGCCAAATCAAAATCATGGAATAGTTTTGCCAAGCCAAGGAATAGTTTGGTGAACTGCTTGATTTGCTTAGGATTCAAACCCAATTTGAAGGCCAGCTCGCGCGCCTGATATGGCTGAGCGCCTGTCAGGGGATCAATGGTAGCCTTAAGAATTTTTTCAGGTGTTTCTTCTGCCACTTTCTCAATTTCTACGCCACCTTCGGTCGAGGCCATAAAAACGACTCGACGAGTGGATCGATCAATAACAGCACCTAGGTAAAGCTCTTGGTCAATATCGCTACAAGGTTCTACGAGGATTCGGCTGACGGGTTGACCTCCAGCATCTGTTTGATATGTTACTAGGCGAGTTCCAAGCCACTGACGGGAAAATGCTTCAATTTCAGCCTTTGATGTTACCAGTTTGACGCCACCTGCTTTACCGCGGCCACCTGCGTGAACCTGAGCCTTAACAACCCAGCGATCACCTCCGATAACATCAGCAGCAACAATTGCTTCTTGAACAGTTTCTGCGGCCACACCTAGCGATACGGGAAGGCCATATTCAGCAAAAAGCTGCTTTGCCTGATATTCATGTAGGTTCATAGTCAATCCTATTTGCTGAACTTATTGAATCGATATAGGAAAACTCTTCCGGTCCAGCGGTACCTGGGAGCTTCCTGAAGCGCAATTATGTTCGTTTTTTACGATTTGGAATATGTATCGCGTGACCATTAACAGCTAGAGCAGCCTCATGTACCGCTTCTGAGAGTGTGGGGTGGCTAAATACTGTCATACCAATGTCCTCCGCTGTGGCACCGAACTCCATAGCAATAGCGATTTGCTGAACTAGGTCAGCAGCACTTGGGCCAATAATATGGCAACCAATAATACGGTCAGTGTCCGCATCAGCAATCATTTTGACCATGCCATCAGTTTCGTTGGCAGCCAAGGCTCGACCACTGGCGATAAAAGGGAAGACGCCCACGTTGTAGGATTCACCAGCTTGCTTGAGTTGTTCTTCGGTCTTACCCACAGCAGCAATTTCTGGGTGGGTATAGATGACATTGGGGATAATGTCGTAGTTCATTTGGGTTTTTTGGCCAGCAATACGCTCAGCAACCATGACACCTTCTTCAGAACCCTTGTGGGCCAACATTGGTCCACGAACTACGTCGCCCACCGCCCAAACACCAGGGGCATTCGTTGCACACTGGTCATTAACAAAAATAAAGCCGCGCTCATCCAGGTTAACGCCGCAGTCTGGAGCTAACAAGCCCTCAGTAAAGGGGCTCCGCCCAACACATACAATCAGTTTATCGAAGGTTTCCTGCTCGTCTTTGCCATCGCTGTTTTGATAAGTGACGACAACTTCATCGCCTTTTACCTCACTACCTGTAACGCGACAACTGAGGCGAATATCCAAGCCTTGCTTGGCAAATATCTTTTTGGCGTCTTTCGCAATTTTCTGATCCAGTATTGCCAGAAAATCATCCATTGCCTCCAGTAGCACAACCTGACTTCCTAGGCGGTTCCAGACACTACCTAATTCGAGGCCAATAACACCAGCACCAATTACACCCAGTCGCTTAGGTATCTCGGTAAGCTCGAGAGCGCCAGTAGAATCAATGATGGTATTCCCATTGACTTGGGCCACCGGGATATTTATTGGCTGTGAGCCAGTAGCAATAATCACATTTTCAGTGGTAAGTACCTGTTTATTACCATCGTGATCGGTATATTCAACCTGACGACCAACAAGGATCTTACCGGTACCAAATAATGAGGTGACGCCATTGATCTTGAACAATCCAGCAATGCCGTCGGTGAGTTGCTTAACAATGTTTCCCTTACGGTCAATCATTGCCTTCACATCAATACCGACATCAGCCACTTTAATACCGTGTGTGGCAAGATCAGTTTTGGTCTCATGGTACTTGTGAGAGCTGTCCAGTAATGCTTTAGAGGGTATACAACCGACATTGAGGCAAGTACCACCATTCACACCTTGCCCCTCAGCGTTAGTCCACTTTTCAATACAAGCTGTTTTCAGGCCAAGTTGTGCGGCTCTGATGGCGGCCACGTAACCGGCTGGGCCGGCACCTATAACAATGACATCATACTTATCAGACATATTAAATCTCAGTTTTATCAGTAAGTTACCGACTATATTTCAAGCAATATCTTAGCTGGATGTTCAAGCATCTCTTTAATAGCGACAAGGAACCTAACCGCTTCTTTACCGTCAATTAACCGATGATCGTAAGACAATGCAAGATTCATCATTGGGCGAATCACAATTTCACCATTTTCAGCTACCGGACGATCTTTGATGGTATGCATGCCGAGAATGGCTGCCTGTGGTGGATTCAATATGGGAGTGGATAACAGTGAACCAAACACACCGCCATTGGTAATGGTGAAAGTTCCACCTGTCATCTCTTCTATCGTGAGTTTACCGTCCTGCGCTTTTGCACCAAACTCGGCTATAGCGCTTTCAACTTCAGCAATACTCATATTATCTGCATCGCGCAGTACTGGTACTACTAGACCTTTGTCTGTAGACACAGCAACACCAACATCCTGGTAGCTGTGATAAACAATATCATTACCATCAATAGACGCGTTCACTGCAGGGAAACGTTTTAACGCCTCAGTTGCCGCGCGTACAAAGAAACCCATGAAACCTAAGCGGGTACCATTATGAACCTTAGTAAACTCATCTTTAAATGCAGTGCGAAGACGCATAATACGATGCATATCGACTTCATTAAACGTCGTCAACATGGCTGTTGTTTGAGTAACCTCCAGCAGCCTATCGGCAATACGTGAACGCATCCGAGTCATTGGAACTCGTTTTTCAATGCGATCACCGGTGGGGGTAACGATAGCTGCTTGAGCAGGTACAGATTTTGGCGCGGCCGGTGCTGCTTGTGCAGGCTGTGGTGGTTGCCATGCCACTACATCTTCCTTAGAAATTCGCCCACCTTTTCCAGTACCGACGATTTTCTGCAAATCGATACCGCGTTCATCGGCGAGTTTACGCGCAGCTGGACTGGCAATCTTCTCGCTATTATCATCTATGGTGGTCGCAGCGGGCACTGCTTCTACAGGGGCTGCTGCTATAGCTTCTCCAGCAACAATACGTGCTATGACCTCATTACTGAGAACGATCTCACCTTCGGCCTTTAGTACTTCCGCAAGTGTGCCATCAGCTGGGGCAACCACTTCTAGTACCACTTTGTCCGTCTCAATATCAACCAACAGCTCATCACGCATAACGGATTCACCAGGCTGCTTATGCCATGTAGCAATATTTCCTTCCTGTACAGACTCAGGAAATGTAGGTGCCTTAATTTCAATACTCATTTTTTTCGTTTCCTTGGTCAAGGATGGCTGCTTTGCCGCCACTTAAAAACTCAATGCTTCATTAATAAATTTTTCTTGTTCTTCCAAATGGAGCGACATATAACCCGAGGCAGGTGCCGCTGAAGCTTCACGTCCCACATAACGCAATTCAAGATCATCTTTGAATTCGGCTAGAACTCGGCGCATGTGGTGTTGACTGCTATACCATGCCCCCTGATTAATCGGTTCTTCTTGACACCAGATAGCCTCTTCGAGACTGCTATAAGAATTAAATATCTCAAGTAGTACATCATCAGGGAATGGGTATAGCTGCTCGATACGCACTAGGGCAATATCATCAATACCCCTTTCCTGACGGGCTTCATAGAGGTGGTAGTAAACTTTACCAGAACAGAGGACTAATCGGCGGGCCTTTGAGCTATCGACGTCATTATCTTGTATAACATTCAAAAATTCGCCATTAGCGAGATCTTCCAGCGATGAAGTAGCCAGCTTGTGACGTAAAATCCATTTGGGACTCATCACCACCAATGGACGACGCATGGGTCGAATAGCCTGACGACGCAGCATATGGTAAACCTGTGCCGGCGTTGTGGGGATGCAAACCTGAATATTATGCTCAGCACAAAGTTGCAGAAAGCGCTCAAGTCGTGCTGAGGAGTGCTCCGGACCCTGGCCTTCATAACCATGTGGCAACAACATAGTGAGGCCACACATGCGCCCCCACTTATGCTCACCACTGGTAATAAACTGGTCGATAACTACCTGTGCACCATTGGCAAAATCACCGAATTGCGCTTCCCAAATAACGAGGCCAGCCGGCGCTGTCGATGCGTAACCATACTCAAAACCTAAAACAGCCTCTTCTGAGAGGAAAGAATCGTATAGTTCAAATGCAGGTTGATTCTCTGACATAGCGCCGAGAGGAGTATAGCTCTGACCATCACGTTGATTGTAAACCACAGCATGGCGGTGAGAGAACGTGCCACGGCCAATGTCCTGGCCCGTCATACGAATAGGATAACCCTGTTCAATCAATGTGCCATACGCCAACAATTCTGCCATCCCCCAGTTCAGGGGAAGCGCGCCACCCGCCATTTTACGGCGGTCTTCATAAATTTTTTCTACCTGACGCTGAACGACAATCCCCTCAGGAATATGATTGATTTTTTCAGCAACCTCCTGAAGTTTGATCATCGGGTATGACGTATCTCCAGAGGTTGTCCAATCATGCTCAAGGTAAGGTGTCCAATCAACAAATGGAGCCTGATCTGGCTCAGACACCAGTTTGTTAACTACGTTTTCACCACGATCAAGTGTATTTCTATACTCAGACAACAAGCTATCAGCCTCGACTTGACTGATAATCCCTTCAGTAATGAGTTTGTCGGCGTAGAGAGCCCGAGTAGTCTTAAGCTTTTTGATCACTTGATACATGAGTGGCTGAGTCGATGATGGCTCATCTGTTTCGTTATGACCACGGCGCCGATAGCAGACCAAATCAACCACAATATCTTTTTTGAACTGATAGCGATAATCCATGGCTAGGAAAGTCGCGAACATGACGGCATCTGGATCATCAGCATTCACATGGATGATAGGCGCCTGTACCATCTTAGCTATATCAGTGCAGTATTCTGAAGAGCGGCTATCCTCTCTTAGATTAGTCGTAAATCCGACCTGATTGTTTATGACCAGATGCACGGAGCCACCCGTTTTATAGCCACGTATTTGTGACATCTGGAAGGTTTCCATAACCACGCCTTGACCAGCAAAAGCAGCATCACCGTGTACAACAATCGGTACGACCTTATCACCGTGAGGATCATTTCGACGATCCTGACGTGCTCTGGCTGAACCTTCTGCTACGGGTGCGGCAATCTCAAGGTGAGAGGGGTTAAACATCAGTGCCAAATGCACTTCCCCGCCTGGGGTCATTACATTAGAGGAGAAGCCTTGGTGGTACTTCACATCACCAGAGGTGTCGACGTGTCGTCTTCCCTCGAATTCTGCAAAGAGTTCTGCAGGGTTTTTGCCCATGACATTAACCAGCAGGTTTAACCTACCGCGGTGAGCCATGGTCAATACAATTTCTTTTGCCCCATATTCTCCGGCACGCTCGATCATGCCATCGATCATGGGTATCATCGATTCACTACCTTCAAGCCCAAAACGCTTTGTTCCGGGATATTTAGAATCTAAGTGCCGCTCTAGACCCTCTGCAGCAGAGAGACGTTGCAAAATAGACTTGCGTAGTTCGTCGTCATAGACTGGCTGGGCACGTACACTTTCAAAACGTTGTTGCAACCACTGCTTTTCATTAAAGTCTGTGATGTGCAAAACTTCCACGCCAACATGACGGGAGTATGTCTCTTCCAGTGCAGAAACAATCTCTTTGAGAGTCGCTTCTTGTTTGCCGATGAATAACATACCACACTGAAATGTGGTATCCAGATCTGCATCAGTGAGTCCGTGATACGAAAGCTCAAGATCAGGGATTGGCTCTCGGATCATAATACCCAATGGATCCAGATCGGCTTTCTGGTGCCCGCGGTCTCGGTGGGCGCTAATCAGCTGGAGGACTTTGACTTGCTTCCGCTCATGCTCAATATTGACCCCGCCTGAGCCGGGGGCTGAAACAGGCCTAGCTCTACGACGGCCAAGAAGCTCAAAATGAGACTGTACGGTCGCATGCGATACATCTGTACCACTGTGGCCATTGGCTCTGGGGAGAGAATCAAAAAATGAGCGCCACTCATCGGACACACCATTTGGGTCATGAAGGTACGTTTCGTACAGATCTTCAATATAAGCGGCATTCCCGCTCGATAAATGAGAGGTCCGCAAAAATTGCTGCATGATGCTTTCAGGCATCGAGGTTTTCCCTATAATTTAGATACAGAATCATCAAAGCCCCCTATTAAAGATAGAGGGCCCGATAGCTTGTACTTGAGCAGTTTATTAAGTAGCACTTCTCAACAACATATTACGAATATGACCAATGGCTTTTGTTGGGTTCAGACCTTTCGGACAAACTGCAACACAGTTCTGAATACCGTGACAACGGAACACGCTGAATGGATCATCGAGTTTTGCCAAACGGTTTTCAGTATCGGTATCACGACTATCCACCAAGAAGCGGTATGCCTGAAGCAAACCGGCTGGACCAATAAACTTGTCAGGATTCCACCAGAATGATGGGCAGGCTGTTGAACAGCATGCGCAAAGAATACATTCGTAGAGACCATCCAACTTTTCCCGCTCTTCTGGAGACTGCAGTCGCTCTATGGCAGGTGCGGGCTCGTTATTAACCAAATAGGGTTGGATTTTTTCATACTGGGCGTAGAACTGGCTCATATCAATCACCAGGTCTCGAATAACCGGCAAACCTGGCAGTGGGCGTAGTATCAATTTTCCACCTTTCACACATTCAGACAGAGGCTTAATACAAGCTAGCCCATTCTTGCCATTAATATTCATTCCATCGGAACCACACACACCTTCACGGCAAGAGCGTCGATAGGACAGAGAGGCATCCTGAGCCTTTAGGAGCTCCAAAACATCAAGCACCATCAGATCTTTGCCAGCGGTGTCGATTTCATAATCCTGCATATACGGCGCTTCGTCCGTTTCAGGGTTGTAACGATAAACACTTACTTTCAACATGGCTCAACAGACCCTTATTAGTAGACACGAGCTTTCGGTGCGAAGGCTTCCATAGTCGTGGGTGAAAAGTTTACATCACGCTTGCCAACACTCTTATCTGTTGGGAAATACATGGAGTGACACAACCAATTCACGTCATCGCGATCAGCGTAGTCATCTCGTGCGTGAGCACCGCGGCTTTCTTTACGCTCTTCTGCAGTAATGGCTGTCGCTTCTGCTACTTCTAGAAGATTTTGTAATTCCAGCGCTTCAATACGAGCTGTATTGTAGGCATTACTCTTATCGTCTAAGCGTACATTTTCGATACGTGGGCGAAGTGCTGCAAGCTTCTTGATACCTTCCTGCATCAAATCACCACGACGGAATACACCAAAATATTTCTGCATAATGTCTTGTAGTTCGGCACGGAGTTCTGCCGAACCTTCACCATCATTAGTGCTGTTATTAATGCGGTTAAGGCCTGACATGGCAATATTGATATGCTCTTCAGTAGGCTCCTGGAGGTCAATCCCTTCACGAAGAGATTTCTCGATAAACAAACCAGAAGCACGGCCAAATACCACAAGATCCAGTAGTGAGTTACCACCCAGGCGGTTAGCGCCGTGCACGGAAACACAGGCTGCTTCACCACAGGCGAATAGGCCCTCAATTACGTCATGGTTGCCCTCGGCATCAAGGGTTAGCGCTTGGCCATCCACGTTGGTGGGAATACCACCCATCATATAGTGGCAAGTCGGCACTACAGGAATGGGATCCGTTACTGGGTCAACATGAGCAAAGGTCCGCGACAGTTCACAGATACCAGGTAAGCGACTTTCCAGCACTTCCTCACCCAGATGGTCCAGCTTCAGATAGACATAGTCACCATTGGGGCCACAACCGCGACCATCAAGAATTTCGAGCACCATGGAACGGGCCACCACGTCGCGGCCCGCCAAATCCTTGGCGTTGGGAGCGTAACGCTCCATGAAGCGCTCGCCATCCTTGTTGACGAGATAGCCACCTTCACCTCGACAGCCTTCCGTCACCAAGGTGCCAGCACCGGCAATACCGGTGGGGTGGAATTGCCACATTTCGATATCCTGCACCGGGAAGCCGGCACGCAGCGCCATGCCAATACCATCGCCAGTGTTAATGTGGGCGTTAGTGGTTGAGGCATAAATTCGACCGGCACCACCAGTGGCAATTACAGTGGCCTTCGATTTAACATAAACCGTTTCACCGGTTTCAATGTTGATCGCGATAACGCCAACGACTGCATTGTCAGCATTTTTTACCAGATCAACGGCAAACCACTCATTGAAAAATACGGTATTGTTCTTAATGTTGTTTTGGTAGAGCGTATGCAGCAGTGCATGGCCTGTTCGGTCAGCCGCTGCACAAGTGCGTGACGCTTGGCCACCTTCACCGAAATTCTTGGACTGACCACCAAAAGGACGCTGATAAATACGTCCTTCTTCAGTGCGAGAGAAAGGCAACCCCATGTGCTCGAGCTCAAAGACCGCTTCAGGGCCTACAGAACACATGTACTCAATAGCGTCTTGGTCACCGATATAATCAGAACCTTTGACGGTGTCGTACATATGCCAACGCCAATCATCATTGGGGTCATCACTGGCTATCGCGCAGGTAATACCCCCTTGAGCCGACACTGTGTGTGAGCGGGTTGGAAACACCTTGGTAATGACGGCCGTCTTGTAACCGGACTGAGCCAGTTGCAGGGCTGCTCGCATACCGGCACCACCGCCACCGACAATTAGCCCATCGAAGGAAATGGTTCTTATACTATTACTCATGGATTCAAATCCCCCAAACAATATCAAGTGCCCAGATGAGATATACCAAGTTGATGGTAATCATGCCCAGCTGGAAAAAAATTCGCAGTGGAGTCGCTTTCGGCCCCAATAGACGAACAGTCACATAATCAGTGAGTACTGCCCACAGTCCAATCCATGCGTGTATCGCAATAGACACGACCGTCAACACATTTAAGACTTTCATGCAGATATGGCTATTCAGTGCAAGCCATTGGCCGTAATCCATATCAGGGTTAGTCAGCAGATAGACCGTAATAAAAACCGTGTAGACAGTCATAACTACGGCAGTCGCACGCTGTAGAATCCAGTCAGACAGGCCGCTACGACCAAAACTGGTAACGTTAGTTATCATGCCCATACCCAGACTCCAGCCAGAACGATAAGTACAGCAGCAGCAATCAGAACGATCATCGCACCAAGGCGGCCACCTTCAAGTGTTTCGCCAACACCAAAGTCCATCACCAAGTGACGAACACCCGCCACCAAATGGTAAGCTAGGGCAGCCAGCGAAGCCCAAATAATCAACTGGAAAAAGGTGCTTTCTATGCATTCTTTTATCGCATTGAAGCTTTCTTCAGAAGACAGGCTTGCATCCAATACCCAGAGAAACACGGCAATCGCAGCAAATAACACGACACCAGAGACTCGGTGAAGAATGGATACATATGACGTTATTGGAAGCTGGATTGTTCCAATATCAAGATTTACAGGTCTTTTCTTGTTCACGGATACACCCTATATCTGCACAGCGAGCAGAGATAAAAACTGGTGGGGATCAACAGCCATCGCAGGCATGTCG
>Ga0129325_1074784_pt1 | contig 11299 bp, 9 predicted proteins | sample CPBNA1_9_FD_105435 | JGI IMG/M metagenome (GOLD analysis project Ga0129325, IMG submission 105435) | Freshwater to marine salinity gradient microbial communities from Chesapeake Bay, USA - CPBay_Spr_15_0.2_RNA1 (Metagenome Metatranscriptome) | ecosystem: Environmental > Aquatic > Marine > Coastal... | reverse complement strand
CTTTTGTTTTGTACAACCCGATGAAGAAAATGAAGAATTTAGGACTGATTATTATTCTGGCACTCGCATTAAGTGGATGTCAAGGCGCGAAGTACCACTTTAAATCGGGGAAAAAGTATGCCGAAGCTAGCATGCTCAAGGAAAGTGTCACTTCATATAAAAGAGCGATCGACCGCAAGCCGAACAAGGTCAAATACCGCATCGCTATGGAAGACGCCGGTAGTGCTTTGCTTGAAGAGCTTTTCACAAGCTACCGCTTCGCAGACGGCAATGACAGTGCGTCAATCTATAAGTTTCGCGATGCCGAAAAATGGCGCAACTATTTAGTTCCTTACATGAATACGAGCCGCTATGAAAGCTTTTACGATCAGGATTACAGGGACCAATTGGGCCGCTTTCTAGCACAGAAATACGAACGCTCGAAGAAATGGATCCGTACGCGCCAATTCGAGCGTGCGCAAAAAAACCTTGTTGAAATCAAAAAATTGGACCCTGAATACAAAGATGTAAAGGAGCTTCTTGAATTTGCCGAGGTAGAACCTATCTATGTTTCAGCGCTTGAATTATTAGAACTAGGAGAATACAGAAGTGTGCATGAACTTCTGCAACCGACATTAAAAAAATACCCACAGCAAAACCTCCTGCGCAAAGTTGAGGAGCAGGCTATTGAACGTGGGAAATACAGACTTGGCATTATATCCGATCCTAATTTAACGGGCAGCGAAGCAACGATGTCCTCCGCCCTTCAAAGTGCAGTTATTTCTTTAATTCAACGCGAAAAAGATCCGTTTCTCGAGCTTTTGGACAGAACCAATTTTGATTTATTGCAACAAGAACAAGAGGCCATCATCAACGGAACGACGAATGAAGTTGCAGTAACCCAAGAGCTCTTAGCCGCAGACGGTTATTTAAAAGTCATCATCACCCATGCGCACGAAGACGAAGGTGAACTATTTCAAGAAACAAAAAAGGGCTGGGAGAAGTACTTCGTGACAGAGAAAAATGCCGAAGGTGAAGAAGTAAAAAAGGCTGCGTATAAAAAGGTGAATTATACTGAATACCGAAAGCGAAATGAAGCCGGATACGACATGCAGGTTGCTTTAGTTGAAAGAGCCACATCTAAGATTTTATGGACGCAGACGTACCATCAAGATTTCGCTGATGAAGTTCATTACATCCAGTATGCCGGATCAGGTGATTTATATTCGGGCAGTTGGCGCTACCAACACAAAGGGCATCCGAGCGACAGACGATCGAATGATAGCGGGCAGTTAAGTCGCTTACGCAAAGGAAATAAACGCGTTAAAAGCACCTCATCGATGAGAAAAGACGCCGTTGGCATTCTGGCAAAAAAAGCGGCAGATTATGTCTTGGCGCAAAAGTTAATCCGCGAATGAAAAATCTATTAGCTCTCTTCATAACCCTTCTTCTTTGGAGTTGTGGTGCAAGAAAAAACGCTCCACCAAGCTGGATAAGCGGAAAACCCATTGATGCTTCCGGCACCTATGTGTATGGAGTTGGTAGTAGTTATATTAATCCAAATACAGCTTACCAACAAGCCGCCCGCTCTAACGCCTTGGCAGATTTAGCTCAGGAAGTACAAAGCGAAATTTTCGACGAAACCAAACTCTTGCAAAAAGAGGATGCTGGAGGTTTTAATAGTGCCTTTGAATCTAATACGACTTCCACCTCTGCCTTACGACTGGAGGATTACGAACTTGTCGAAAGCTACGCCGATGAAGTGCGCTTTTACTCCCTGTACCGTCTAGATCTTCAAGCCTTTTTAAGAAAGAAAGCCTTACAGGATGCTGAGGCCATGGATTGGATTAACGGGAAATTTCTAGAGGCGCATGACGTTCGAATGTCTGTACCAGTACGCTTAAGTGCTTTGGTAGATGCTCTAGATAAAGCCCATGATTTTCAGCTTTTCGGGGATATTAAATTTAAGACCAAACTAAACGCTGGTGCGACTGCAGCGTTGCGCGCTTTAGAACAATCGACCTCGCTCGCCCTTCGCATACCAGAGGAATCCGCGTACCTAGGATTGCCGGAAACCTTCCACGCGCAATGGCAGTATGTGGGGCGTGATCAGATTCCCTTATCCATTCAGTCTACATCGGGCCAATTCATTTTCGAGGATCAAAATATTCAATGCCTACATACAGGAGATGAGCCAGTGGTTCAACTCTCCATCACCTGGGATTGGGATAAGATTCAATGCAGCCACTTAGCGACAAAGCGTTGGCTGAAAAATAAAAGTCAATGGAGCGAGGGGACCGTAGTGAATTTCCAAAAACCAACCCTATCGCTGAGCTGTCCTGAGGAATTTAAAGCGTCTTTAACGCAAAGCCTTTCTCAATATTTCGCAGTGCAAACTGGCGAGGGTGCTAAACTTGGATTAGAAAGCAAGCTAGATCTATTTACAGAAACTTCTACTCAAGGCACACACAAGGTGATCGTCGAAGGCACCTTTGTCCTTACGTCCATTGGAGAATACGTGGATGTAATGTGGAAAAGCGCTAACCTTATCAAAGGCACCGCAATATCGAGTTCCAAGGAACGTGCCATGCAAAGCGCGACGAACGCCTTTATGGAAGATTTTAATTACTTCGTTCTCCCCCAACTTCATAGAAGTTTAGACTACTAAACTATTTACTATGCATGCATAGTATAAATTAGTATATTGGTTTCATCATTAGAAGTATGAAACCACAAGAAACCTTTGACTTTCAAATCAGGAAATCCTGGATTGCGCTGTCAAAAATGTATAATGAGCAAGTCGCTCAATACGGGCTTACCGTTGCAATGGGCTTCGCTCTGCTCAACATTGATATTAAAAAAGGAACACCATCCACATCCCTAGGACCGAAAATGGGCATGGAGAGCACCTCGCTCAGCAGATTATTAAACAGCTTGGAAAAGCAGTCTTTGATTTCAAGGGAATCTAATCCTGACGACGGTCGAAGCGTTTTAATAAAATTGACCAAAGAAGGCTTGAAAATGCGCAACCACAGCCGTCAAGCAGTTTTGGACTTCAACCACCAAGTTTTAAAGGAAGTCACAGAGGATGATATCCGTGGCTTCTTTAAAGTGATGACTATCGTGGGCAAAGTCGTCGATGCACACCGCACAGAAGAAATGCTAAAAATGACCTAAACCTGCGCTTTAGCGCGAATACAATAGGGTACTTTACCCGAAACAGAGTGAACAAAACGCTGTCTATTTCCTGGACAGCGTTTTTTATTTGCCACACATTTTTAGTAAGTTGGTCTTTATTAGAAACCATCCGCCGCCATGAATGAAGTCAAACACTGTCCCAAGTGTTCGAGTGCGAACAACGTTAAAAGTGGGATAATTAAAGAACGACAACGTTACCGTTGTAAAGAGTGCAACTACTATTTCACTGTCCAAAAATTAGGTAAACGAATTTCTGATTATTACGTCGTTAAGGCGCTACAACTCTACATAGAAGGAGTGAGTTATCGAGAAATTGAACGCATCTTGGGAATCTCCCACGTCAGTGTGATGAACTGGGTCAAATCATATAAAATTCAAAGACCTCAGCTTCAACACAACCACAAACCTAGTTTTGAGGTTCTTGAGCACGGTCAACTCTTGGAACGTTTGAAATCACCAAAATACCTTGAGCAGAAAGGCTTGCTGATATCTGAAGTAGGGGGGAAGTTTTTTGTGCTAAATTGGAATCAGAACCAATAGCAAATTGTAAATGAACCCGCTACTTATTCCAAGCTACACAGAATACGAAGAAACTTACAAAGCATCAGTAAATAATCCTACCCAATTCTGGGAAGAAATCGCGGGTGAATTTACTTGGCAACGGCCTTGGCACACAACGCTGGAGTGGGAATTCTCAACACCAACGGTTAAGTGGTTCCAGGGCGGCATATTAAACATTACAGAAAACTGCCTCGACCGCCATCTGGAAGAACAAGGAGATGATACCGCTCTTATTTGGGAACCAAATAACCCTAAGGAGCAAGAGGTACGTCTAACGTATAAAGAATTACACAGCGAAGTTTGTCGCTTTGCGAATGTCCTTAAAGCAAAAGGTGTAAAGAAAGGAGACCGCGTGGCTATTTACATGCCTATGGTTCCTGAATTGACTATTGGTGTATTGGCTTGCGCGAGAATTGGCGCTGTACACTCTGTTGTCTTTGCTGGATTTTCGTCGAATGCTTTAGCTGATAGAATCAATGATAGCCAATGCGTTTGCGTTTTAACTTCAGACGGGATGTTCCGAGGCACAAAAACATTACCTGTTAAGGCTACCGTCGATGAAGCCCTTAAAAACTGTAGCTCCGTTGAAAGTGTGATCGTTGTGCGCCGCGATAAACGCGAAGTCGAAATGGTGAATGGGCGAGACTATTGGTATGATGAAGCAGTTTCTCAGGTTAGTGCAGATTGCGCCCCAGAGCCTATGGACGCTGAAGATATGCTGTTCATACTCTATACATCTGGATCTACAGGTAAGCCCAAAGGTGTAGTGCACACTTGTGGCGGATATATGGTATATGTGGGTTACAGTTTTAAGAATGTCTTTCAGTACGAACGCGGCGATGTGTATTGGTGTACCGCTGATGTCGGATGGATAACAGGCCATAGCTACATTATTTATGGACCGCTATTGAACGGTGCAACCACGCTAATGTTTGAGGGCATACCCACTTTCCCTGATGCGGGACGTTTCTGGGACATTTGCGATAAATACGGCGTGAATCAATTCTATACTGCACCTACAGCCATCCGCGCGCTCATGGCGTGTGGTGATGAATTTGTTGATAGCGCAGACCTTAGTACACTAAAAGTGATTGGATCCGTAGGAGAACCCATTAATGCGGAAGCATGGCATTGGTACAATGAAAAAGTGGGGCACGGGAATTGCCCTATCGTGGATACTTGGTGGCAAACTGAAACCGGAGGTATTATGATCTCTGGCTTGGGCGGATTAAGCCCTCAACGACCCACCTATGCTGGCCAGCCCTTGCCGGGCATTCAACCTGTTTTACTCGACGCCGATGGCAATGAGATTGAAGGTGATGGTATAGAAGGTTATTTGTGCATTAAACACCCTTGGCCGTCAATGCTGCGTACGACCTACGGTGACCACGAACGGTGCAAAAATGTCTACTTCAGTAATTACAATGGCTATTACTTTACTGGAGATGGTGCGCGTCGTGAAGAGGGCATGTTTAGAATCATTGGGCGCGTTGATGATGTGATCAATGTTAGTGGCCATAGGTTTGGCACTGCAGAGATTGAAAATGCCATCAATGCTGCTCCCCTTGTTACAGAAAGTGCAGTAGTTGGTTACCCGCACGATATTAAGGGTCAAGGGATTTATGCTTACGTTATTTTAGAGGATGGCGTGCACGATGTCGAGGCGATTCGAAAGTCTATAGTAAGTTCCTTAGTGGCTGAAATTGGTCCCATTGCGAAACCAGATGTGATTCAATTCGTACCGGGATTACCGAAGACACGCTCTGGAAAAATCATGCGCCGTATTCTTAGAAAAGTCGCCGAAGGAGCTACCAATAACTTAGGCGACACCTCTACCCTTTTAGATCCTTCAGTGGTGGAAATCATTAAGCTAGATGCACTCGCACTACGGAAGTAAACAAGCCATCAACAATCTTTAGGATACGCTTGAACCAGTTAGAGAAGAAGCAGAGATTGCAGTACCTTAGTAAAATCTTATGGTAACGATTCGCAAAGCACTGAAAGAGGATATGGTCGCGGTACACGCACTCATAACGGAATTGGCTGTCTACGAGAGGGAGCCTGATGCAGTGATCATCTCTGTGGAGGACTTAAAGCATCACGGTTTTACGGAGCAAAGGTTCGATTGTTTTGTTGCAGCACACGAACAGTTTGGCGTCATTGGCATGGCACTCTATTACCCTCGCTACAGCACATGGAAAGGGCCAACACTCCATTTAGAAGATCTTTATGTAAAGCCTGAATACCGCATGAGTGGCCTTGGCAAACAGCTTTTTGATAGAGTAGTCGAGGAAGCAATGGCTCAAGATGTTGGAAGAATGGAATGGACCGTTCTAGAATGGAACGAACCCGCATTAAATTTTTATAAAAAATACCGCGCAACGCTGGATCCCGAATGGCATTTGGGCACGTTAACACGCGAACAATTAAATGCCTTAAAATGAGTACACCCATAGTCTTCAAGTTTGGCGGCGCTTCTGTTAAAGATGCAGAAAGTGTACGAAATGTAGCTAAAATCATTAGGCTGTTTCCACACCGGCCCATGGTTGTTATCGTGAGTGCTATGGGTAAAATGACGAATGCTTTTGAAGAGGTGGTTGGTCACTGGAGCACTAATGATCTTGCATTGGCCAGAGAAAAAATTGGTACTATACACCAATTTCATTTCGCTATAATTGAGGAGCTGTTCGACGATCCTAATGAACTATTATCAGAGATTCAAGAACTTATAGATCAAGTACAGTATGGATTAGAGCAAACTTTTCTATCGTATAGCGAAGGCTACGATTACATCGTTCATCACGGGGAACTGATCGCAACAAAGATCATTGCAGCGTACATAGGTAAAGAGACTCCGACGGTGTGGCAAGATACCCGACTGTTGGTCCATACAGACGATCAATTTAGAAGAGCTACTGTGCGTTGGGAAGAAACAGCCCGGGCCATTAAAAGCCGTATAAACCAAAGTAAAGTCAATGTGGTGCAAGGATTCATTGGCGCCTCTACTTCCGGAAAACCCACGACGCTCGGTCGCGAAGGTTCGGATTATACTGGTGCCGTTTTTGCCTATTGCCTAAATGCAGATAGCTTGACCATTTGGAAAGATGTTCCAGGAATGTTGAACGGTGATCCAAAAATCTTTCAGAATACCAGGAAAATTGACCGATTACCTTTTAACGAAGCTATTGAACTTGCTTTTTATGGTGCTTCCATCATTCACCCTAAGACCATTCAACCGCTCAAAAAAAAAGGCATTCCCCTACACATAAAGAGCTTTATCAATCCAACTGCTGAGGGCACGACTATAGGTGGTGTAGACCGTGCAACACCTGAGGTTCCTAATTTTATTCTTAAAAAAAATCAAGCACTTTTACAGCTGAAAACGAAAGATTTAGCCTTTATCGTAGAGCATCACCTCAGTGCCATCTACCAACTTTTCGTGGACCAAGGTGTCGTTGTGAATCTAATGCGTAATACTGCTACAAAAGCGATGTTCTGTATCAATCACGACCCCTTCATTGTTCCTTCGGTATTGGCAGAATTAACCGATTCGTTTGATCTAGAATTGGTCCCTGAAGTGGAACTATTGACCATTCGTAATTACCAAAAAGAAGACGAACTTAGAGAAACGAAAGGTCTCAACATATTGCTTGAGCAGCGTACTCCTGAAGTGGTACAATTTGTTTTTAATCGGTTTTAATAGCAGTCAAAACCTTCTGCGCTAATCCCGCGCCCATTTTTTCAAAACTTTCTTTGCTCCACCCCGCAATATGCGGACTTAACAACACATTTTCTCTTTCTAATAGCGATGCTAAGGCGGGTGGCAGCGGCCCTTCAAAGAGACTGGTGAAACTGGATTTTTCGTACTCCAGAACGTCCAGACTTGCACTGAGTACCTTACCAGAATCCAATGCCGATACGAGTGCAGCTGTGTCTAGAATTGGTCCTCGAGCTGTGTTAATTATGTGAATAGGATTTTTACAAGCATTGAAAAACGCACTATCTGCATAGCCCTTAGTCTCAGCGGTTAATGGCAGGTGCAAACTGATCACATCCGCCTCTTCATAAAGCCTTTCCAGCGAACACTCTACCACGCCACCTTCTGCATACCCCGATTTATATTTATCATATGCGAGAACATCTACGCCCATGGCATCGAGCAATCGAGCAAAAGTGCCGCCCATTATTCCATAGCCGATCACACCTACTTTCAGCGCTTGTAGTTCGCGTCCTTTATTCGACTCGCGTAACCATTTACCTTCCTTAATTTCTCGATGAACACGCGGGAGGTGATTGAGTAAGCTCAAAAGCATACCTAAGGCATGTTCTGCGACTGCACGAGCATTTCCTTCTGGAACACGCAGGCACGTGATGTGGCGTCGAGCCGCTTCATTCAGGTCTATATTTTCTAGGCCAGCTCCGAGGCGGCCTATCACTTTAAGCTGGGGAAAAGCCTTCAGAAAGTCGGCGGAAACTTTTAGACGAGAGCGAATAATGATTACCTCCGTGTCGGCGTGCTGTTGGGCGAGCGTTGCTAAGGGTGCTTCGAATTCGCGAATCACTTGAAGTCCACCCGCAATTAAACCTTCTTCGAGCAGTGGATGCGTATCGTCTACAAGCAATGCCTTCATCAGTATCCGATGATATAGCGACCGATTTGAAAATAAATGATCAAACCAATGACATCATTTGCTGTAGTAATAAACGGACCAGTCGCCAACGCGGCATCTATTTTAAAGCGGTTCAACAGCAACGGTACGAACGTTCCAAACAGCGAGGCAAAAATGATTACAACGAGAAGAGAAACCGCTACGGTCATAGTGACCAACTGGTCATAGCCTAAAAGTAAGCCGGCTCCGTACATGGTAGCCGCGAGTATAAGACCATTTACTAAAGCCACAGATAATTCCTTCCAAAGCTTCGCAATGATATTCTGCTCTTTCGTTTCAGAAGCTAGGGCTTGCACCACAATTGCTGAGGATTGTACCCCAACGTTCCCGGCCATCGCCGCTATCAGCGGCATAAACAGGGCCAAAGCTGGCACCGATTTAATATCGCCTTCATTTTCACCCAACATTAATGCTACGATCAAGCCACCAAAGAGCCCTATGAGCAGCCAAGGTATGCGTGCCCGGGTTACTTGTAAAACGGTATCGTCGCTTTCAACCTCGTCGGTCAAACCCGAAGCTAATTGGTAATCACGCTCAGCCTCTTCACGTATAAAATCGACGACGTCATCCAAAGTAATACGACCAAGTAATTCGCCAGCGGCATTCACCACCGCGAGCACGAATAAATCGTATTTCTGCATGGTATTCGCTACTTCCTCAGCAGGGGTAGTAGATAATACCGTGTGTCTTATCGGGGTGTAGAGTTCTGAAATATTTTCTGTTCGCTTCGCCGTCAATAGTTTTTTCAAGCTCAACGTCCCCACCAGTATATCGTCTTCATTAACCACATAAACAGCATGAACACGGTCTACATTTTCTGCCTGAGTCCTCATTGCTGCCACACATCTAAGCGCCGTCAAGCCCTCTTGCACTTTAACAAATTCCGTCGCCATCAAGGCTCCGGCGGTATCTTCGTCATGCGTGAGTAGATGGGCAATCTTTTTTGCTTGCTCTTTATCATCGACCTTCGAGAGTACTTCTTTTGTCAACTCGTCCGAAAGCTCAGAAAGCATGTCCGCCGCATCATCACTGTCCATGTTCTCCACGAGCTCATGGGCAATATCTTCTGATGAATACGTCTTTAGCAGCTGAGTACGAATGTCTTCATCAATCTCGACAAGAATATCTGCAACAAGCTCCGCATCCAAGCTTTCAAGGAAACGCTCAATTTCCTCAATCTCACGAGACTCCAGTGCTTCAGCAATATCTGCAGCGTGCAAGTCCATGGTATATTCTGCAAACTCCGCCCAATCAATGGCGTTCATTGCACGCTCGATCCGTTCTTTTACACTAAGCTCTTCCATCTTCAATGGCATTTAGCAATTCCACAAACTCTGCATGGCCCAATTGCTCCGCACGTTTAGTCAAATACGGGTGATCAAAGCCTACAGGCAAGTTAAGGACTTTCAAAGCATTACGTAAAGTTTTTCTCCGCTGTCCAAAAGCCGCTTTAACCCCGCGCTTGAGTAGTGCAAATGAAATATCTGGGTCAGTAGGTTTTCTTACCATGTGCATGACCCCACTTTCCACCTTTGGCGGAGGGTTAAACACTGAGGGAGGCACGGTAAAATCATAGGTCAAATCAAAGTAAGCCTGACACAATACGGATAAGATTCCGTAGGTTTTATTTCCTGGAGGAGCGCACAATCTTTCAGCCACTTCTTTTTGAAACATCCCGCCAAAAAGAGGGATTTGATGCCGCTCTTCAAGCACTTTAAAGACGATCTGAGAAGAAATATTGTACGGGAAATTACCAATGAGGGCAAATGATTCATCGCCAAAAGTCGTTGAAGGACGCCACTTCAAAAAATCTTCTTGAAGTATTCGCGCACTGAGCTGATTATAATGCGCTTGCAAATAGCTCACACTCTCCTGGTCTATTTCAATAACCCATGTTTCAATGGACGGGTTTTTTAATAAATATTTGGTCATCATACCCATTCCCGGGCCGACCTCCAACACATTCTTTACCCCCTCAAAAGGTACCACAGCAGCAATGCGTTCTGCAATGCTCTCGTCTTTAAGGAAGTGCTGTCCTAAGTGCTTTTTAGCCCGTACTTGTCCATCGAATCTCATGCGGCAAAGGTAATCTTTAGTTTCGGGTGTATCCCACAGAAAATGGCTAACTTGCCGGTACCTATCACAACCAAAGAACCACTGACCATGGTACAACCTACGACACTCGGCGAATTTATCGTTGAGAACCAAAGAGATTTTCCTTTTGCTTCAGGAGAATTATCGCAACTCTTAACCTCTATTCGCCTCGCCGCGAAGGTGGTAAACAGGGAAATCAATAAAGCCGGATTGGCAGATATTTTGGGCGCCATAGGCACTGAAAATGTGCAAGGCGAACAACAGCAAAAGCTTGATGTCATGGCAAATGACACCTTTATGCGCGCACTCCGCAGTATGGGTCAAGTTTGTGGTGTTGCTTCGGAAGAAGAAGATTCCTTCATCGGCTTTGAGGATGAGATTCATGCTGATGCGAAATACATCGTGTTGATGGATCCGCTCGATGGATCCTCTAATATTGACGTCAATGTGAGTGTTGGCACCATCTTCTCTATATACCGACGAATATCCCCTGCCGGCAGTCCTGTAAGTTTAAAGGACTTCTTGCAACCCGGCGATGCCCAAATCGCAGCAGGTTATGTGGTGTACGGTTCATCCACCATGCTCGTTTATACCACGGGAAATGGTGTGAACGGCTTTACTTTGGATCCATCCATCGGGGTCTTTTGTCTTTCTCACCCAAACATGACCATCCCTGAGGAAGGTAAAATATACAGTGTGAACGAAGGAAATTATGTGCACTTTCCCACGGGAGTAAAGCAGTATTTGAAGTATTGTCAGGAATACGACGAAGCCACAAACAGGCCCTATACCTCGCG
>Ga0129325_1057786_pt1 | contig 11329 bp, 8 predicted proteins | sample CPBNA1_9_FD_105435 | JGI IMG/M metagenome (GOLD analysis project Ga0129325, IMG submission 105435) | Freshwater to marine salinity gradient microbial communities from Chesapeake Bay, USA - CPBay_Spr_15_0.2_RNA1 (Metagenome Metatranscriptome) | ecosystem: Environmental > Aquatic > Marine > Coastal... | reverse complement strand
ATCGAATGACAAATTAGGGTTTAATGAATTGCGTAGGTCCCATAGTTTAATAAATATTTCCTGAACCAACTCCTCAGCCATCTCATTAGACTCAACAAATCGGAAACAATAAAAATAAAGCTTATTTATATATTCATAGTAAATCAAGGTAAAGGCGGTTTTATCACCTTCTCTTAGTCTTGTAACTAACTGTTTTTTCGTTACGTTATTCATGAGATTGAGAAGTGTCTTTTGGAAAGTGGTTTTTACCCAATATTGATGCTCTAAATATCACATCCTCCCTATTAAGATAAGTTTTAAAAAAATATGACATTATTGATCTCCTCATTTTTATTTGCAGTTGTTACTAAGTCCAAGTTGCATCGTTGGTGATTTTTTTTTTCTTTTCTCAATTTTTCCCAATTAATAATTACTCCCAAACCCGGCTCTTCAGAAAGAATAAATTGACCCTTTTTTACTTTTGGAATAGCTACTGTAATTGTATCCAAAAGACCCACAACTGGCTCTAAAAATTCCAATAAGGCATTTTTTCCTGCCGCCGATACAAATTGGGCATTATAATAAGAAGAACCTCCTGCAGTTAAATCCAAATTTTTATGTTCGGCCAGATTGGCAATCGATAAGAATTCTTTAATGCTCAGCATGTGTCCAGCTATTGGCTGAAGATGTCTTACACCTGCTTCAATAATGGAAGGAAATACTTTTTCTGAACGTTCAGATTCTCCATAAGCTATTGGAATAAAGGTATTCGCACACAATACTTTTATTTCTTCTAGCGATGCGGAGTGAATAGGTTCTTCAATCCAAGCAAGACTCATCGCCTCTGCCTCTTTAGAAAAACTCAATGCTCTATCCAGATTCATACATTGATTGGCATCCACAGCTAATTCCATATCTTCTCCTATCGCTTTTCTCACAAAATCAATTCTCTTAATGTCTTCTGTAATAGTGGTGTCAAATCCACAAAACTTCATTTTAAGGGTTTTATATCCGTTTTCTTTAAATGCAAGGCATTCTTCCAACAATTGCGCTCCTTTAAGATTTACTCCACATCCACTAGCATATGCGTTGACCTCCGTATTGTTGGACCCTAAATATCTGAATACAGGTATCCCTTTTCTTCTCGAAAATAAATCGTAGAAGATTCTATCAAGATGTCCAAGTGCCATCGCAGCTCCTCCTCTAAATCCTTCATTACGAATTCCCCAATAAAGTCGATGGTACAACATATCATAAGTCATCTTTGAAGATGTTAGCAAAATGGGTAAAAAAATAGCTTTAAGAATATCCAAACAAAGTCCAGGAAATTCGCATTCACCAGAATAACCTTCGTCATCAGTTATTTTTAAAAAATAAGGACTAAAAGATTCAAAAGGACCCATTGTCGCATCATAGAACGGCGTTTTGAATAGAATAGGTTTGATACTCCTCAATTGAATTTCTTTTATTTTTACGTTTTCATTATCAATAATATTTACTGCCTTCATCTTTAATTATTAGTATTAAATTCTGTTATTTCATTTTCTCGACTATGCTTTGAAATATTTTTTCACCTAATATGCCTTTTGTACAATCGTTTAAGGTCTGCTTAAGTTGTATCATGTTTTTTGCCCCTAATACCATGTGATCAACCTCTTGAATTGATAAGATAAACCTATGAGCCAAAGCAGGAAGAGAAATCCTAAATTGGTTGCTCAATTTAAAAACTGATTTGGCATTTTCAAGGACTTTTTGAGGCATCCATTCTGGTTTTTTTGTAGTATATAGATCGTATCTATTCCCCAGTAATCCCATATGCAATGGACTCCCTTGATATATTGAAATCTGATTGTTTTTTAAAAAAGGAATGTCCACAGCCATCCCATCGATACAAGCAGCATCCAAATTATTATAGCCCATAACTACATCAAATAATCCAGCACGCACGAACTCAAAATAATTCTGAGTAGGCATTCCTCCAAAACCAATTTCATTGACAATACCCCTTGCTTTTAAATCCACTAAAAAATCAATCACCCCAGAGATTTGATCTAATGGTACCATTTCTGGTTCGTGTAAAAAAAGTAAATCTAACTTTTCACAACGGAGAAGCTCCATACTTCTTTGTACACTATGTGCCATCACATCAATTTGATAATTATGGTTAGCAATCAATGCGCTGTCCCCATTCAAACGTCCTACCTTTGTACTTATAAAAGGCCTAACTCCAGTCCACTCATCCAAGGCCTTGCCTATCAATTCTTCGGATCTACTGTAAGCGGGCGCGGTATCTATTCTATCAATATCATTCTCTAAAGCGAACAGAATAGTTTCTACTGATTCTGATGGCTTAATACCCCCCCATACACCACCTAAGCCAGCAGCACCTAGCACCAATCCAACAGGTCTATTATTTTTTCGAAAAGTTGGAATTTTTTTAACCATTATTAATACTTTTGGCACTTAAAAAAATAATCATCAGTTGAAAAAAATATAGAGTGCCACCATAATTGTAGAAAGGGTCAGCCATAGCAACCAAATTAATTTACTGTCTTTAAAAGTTGAAATTGTATGTTTCAAATTTGGCAAAGGACTTCCTTCATAATCCTTCATAGTAACCAACGAAACTAGTACGATCACAAAGATTAGCCCAGCAAAAATAAAAAATGACAATAGCAGTGGATGTGGCCAAAAATCATCTCCCCCTATTTTCAAAAGAGAAAATATTCCAATTGTAATACTCAAAATTGAACCAAAAGAAAGAACTATATTGGCAGCTATTGGTGTAGTTTTTTTCCATAATACTCCAATTAGAAATACAACAGCCATCGGAGGAGCAAGAAAACCTAAAACGGATTGAAAGAGAATAAACATATCTGATCCTTCTATTCTACTTATACCGAGTGCAATCAATATTCCAATTATAGAACTGATAAGTGTTACAATCCGGCCTATTTTGATAACCTCCTTTCGACTTGATTCTGGTTTAAATCTTCTGACATAAATATCTAAGGTGAAAATAGTACTTAGCGAATTCAAGGCTGAATCAATAGTACTTATCAAGGCAGCAATCAATACTGCCATAACCAAGCCTATAAGCCCTGAGGGGAGGAGATTAGTAACCATAGTTGCATAAGCCTCTTCGGGTGCAGCAATATTAGGAAATAATATAAAACATAAAATACCAGGTAAGAAGAAAAGTGGCATATCTATTATCTTCAACCAACCAATAAAATTTGTTCCTAATTGGCCCTGTTTTAGATTTTTAGCTGCAAGTACTGATTGTACCATCGACTGATCAGTACACCAAAACCAAATGCCAAGAACCGGATAGCCCAAAACAATAGCTAGCCAAGGATAATTTGGATCTTCATTGGATTTAAATAATTGCCAATAATCTGCAGGAACAGCATTGTATACTTCTTTCAACCCTCCTACCTTTACGATCCCTACAATAGTCAAGCCCAATGACACTACTATGAGTAAAATCATTTGAAATACATTGGTAATGGCAATTACTTCCAGACCTCCCGCAATGGTGAAAAATGCCGATATGAATACTAAAATTGTTACTGAAGGAAAAAGTGACCAGTCCATGATTTGGGCAACAAGAATTCCCCCCGCATAGAGTGTCAAACCGAGCCAGCTTATCAAAATAGATAACAACGAATACCAAGCAAGTACTTCCCTTGATGTATTATTAAATCGTTTCCCTATAAACTCTGGTAAGGTGCTCACTTTAGTAAAATGATAATAAGGAGCAAAAATCATGGCAAGCATCATAATAAAAATAAATGCATACCATGAGGTATTTACACCCGCCATTCCAGTAACAAATCCAGAAGCAGCAGAAGCTACGAGCATAGACGGTCCAACATTGGTTCCCCACATGGTTAGTCCTATACTGGACCAAGAAAGCGACTGTCCTGCCAAAAATAAATTTTCCTTTTCATTTTTCCCCTTGATAAAACTTGCCCAGTAACCAATAGCTACCATCACGATTAAATAAATCAGTACTACGATATAATCCAGCGCATGAAGATATTCGTGTATGTTTTTCATTTAATAGATGTTATTTATACTTTTTATTAGTCATCATACTAGAGCATTTAGACTTATCAAAAAATTTAAAACTCGCTTCCAATAGAAAATAAATTCTTCTAATAAATAAGAAGCTAACATTGACCCCTTTTTGATTTAAGTTCTTGTTCTTTTTCTAGAAAATCAACATCCCCTAGAGGCATGTATCCTTTATCTAATAAGTCCTTATCTGAAACTCTTCGTATAGGTTCAATACAAGAATGATTTTCTTCCTTAAACGGGATGTTATATGATAAGTTATAGGCTGATATTATAGACCATCTGGCATTTTCAGATAAATTTTCCGCTGATCTGTGTAGTAAATTACTATGAAAAAAAAGTACATCTCCAGCCTGAAGTTCACAATATGCCAAGGCCAGTTGTTTACGTGCTTCTTGAACAAAATCAATATCCGCTCCCTGTTGATCTCCTGTAAATAAATGCTGAAATCGCTGCATTTTATGAGAACCTTTCAAAACCTGAAGACAGCCATTTTCTTTATTCGCGTCCGTTAGAGCAATCATGACAGATAGCATGGCATCTGGATAAAGGAAACCATTCTGATACCAGTATCCATAGTCCTGATGCCACTCCCAAGCCCCCCCTACTCGAGGTTCTTTTTGCATTACTTTTGAATGGAAATGACAAACCTCGCCATCACCTAATAAATATTGAACATACCCTACAATCCTATCACTTCGAGACATGAGTCCCAAAGTATCATCACCGGGAGTAAACCATAAAGTCAGTCTCGATCGTTTGCCCAATCTATCTTTCATTTCAAATGCATGATCGGTAACATCTGGGCTTTTTGCTGCAGCAAGGAGCAATGCCACCTCTTTTTTATTAAAGAGATTTTTTCTTTCTAAAAATCCATTTTTATTAAAAATTTCCCTTTCGCTCACATGCCTACGCATTATTTAAGGACTGTTATAGTTATTATTCTCTTAATCCAATTATTTTGATCCATAACCTCTAGAGATATTAAGATGAAAACAAACTTTAAAACTTTACTTTTTAAAATCATAAATATTTTCCATCTGGACCCAAGTTTGATCTTTTTCTGCTCCAGGAGGCCCTTGCTGAAATGCCACCATAATCTCATTCCAATCATTCAATTTGGGCGAAGCTCCAGCATATCTCCGATCAAATTCTTCAAATGAAAGTATTTCCGGAAGGGAAATAACCATAACTAACCTAGTCGCTTGAATATAAATCTGGATTTTATCTGCTCCGCTTACTTCTGCAGCTCGCGTAACCTCTGGCCAAACACCCTCAGCACTATGATAAGACTTATAGCTAGAAATAATTTCACCGTTATCTTTTAAGTTACAAGTAAATATATAATCTATAGTTTTTTCTATTCTATTTTGTTGGACCGGTTCTGAGGACTTTGATTTACAAGAGAATAATAGACACAAAAAAAGAATTTTTAGGTATTTGAATACTTTCCTGTATATCTCTGAATATTGGGTCAAATTATTTCTGCTCATCTCCTGAAATTGATTAGTTTATTTAATAATTGAATTAGGGCGAATGATATAATTAAATGAATCATTCGTTTTCTTGAGCCATTCTGCTAAATACTCCTGATGCTGTTTTAATATTTCAGAAAATTGGTTATTTACTGACAAATCTATCATCTCCCCAGGATCTTCAATCATATCAAATAACTGTTCATTCTTATCCCCCTTATCATACGCTATATATTTGTATCTTTCGGTCCTAAGCATTCTCGCTTTTTGAAAAATATCTTCACCAACATTTGCCCACATCCCAAATCCAGTCTCAGTGACGACATATTTACGATTTATATTCGACGATTTTCCTAAGGCAATTTCCCTTAAGCTTTTGCCCAAACTTCCTTTGGGTGGTTCAATACCTGCGAAATCGCAAACGGTTGGTAATAGATCCAATCCTGCAGATATAGGAATTTTGGATCGATTACCTTCGCGCACTTTTCCCTTCCAAGAAATAATAAAGGGAACACGAGCAGATTCATCATATAAGGAAAACTTTTGATTCCACTTATGCATACCTAGTCCATCTCCATGGTCACTCGAAAATATGACAACCGTATTTTCATCTAAACCTGAGGCTTCCAATACATCAAGAATAGTGGCAAGATCTTTATCAACTTTTTCAACAAGCCTATAATATCCCCAGATGTATTCTCTGAACTCCTGATCGTTCCATGATGATGAAGGAAATACTTTTGGATACTGATCCTGAAATATTCTTAGATAATCCGGCTCTTGATCTGGAATTTCATAATTTTGATGAAGTGGGGGTAGCTGATCTACTGAAGGTAGGGCAGGAATAGACCCCATTTTTAATTCATCCCCTCTACTCAATTCACAACAATCATGTGGATTATTCAATGATACTACCAGAAAAAATGGCTTTTTATGATCTCTATTTAAAAATTCTACAGCTTGAATAGCCTTCATGCTATCTAGACCACCATAACCCCCTCCTCCCATGATTTCATGAAAGCCATGAAGGTCCTTGTCTGTTTCTAAAACAGGTAAATGCCATTTACCAACCCAATGACTATTATAGCCATTATCGGTCATTATTTTGCCAAGCATTGGAAATCTAAAGGGTTCCTCAGAAATATAAGTATTTATAAAAATTCCTGCTTCATGTGGCATACGTCCTGACATCATGCTTGCTCTAGAAGGTACACATAAAGGAAAAGTACAATAAGCAAGATCAAAACTTAAACCTTGGGAAGCCAGCTTATCCATGGCGGGTGTCTTTAAATATTGATTTCCCGCATTACTCATAGCTCCACCAAACTGCTGATCTGTGAATATGTATATGATGTTTGGTCTAGGTAATTTTTCATTATCATTTTCAGTAATAATAGAACAACTCGTATACTGCACCACAACAAGTATTAGATATAACCTAAGATATAATTTCATAGAAGTTAACTTTATTACTAATACATCAATTCACCAGGTCAAGGGCAAAAGCATAGGCTGTAGGATTGAGGATACGATTATTTAATTGCAACTGACAAATCACATATTTTCCTTGGCCCATTTTTTTTTCTGCTACGGCAGAATATTCTCCTTCCATACCGACCCATGTTGTTTTTCCTGTTTTTAAAATTGGGAGCCATTCAGCATCTGCCTTGATCATAGAGTTAAGGAGTGGGGTCACTAATCCCTTTGAATCATTGTACCAAAATTTAAAATCAGCTGACTCGGCAGCCTCCATCATTGAATGACCCGACTTGGGTGAAACAAAATAATATTGACCCATTATAGTATTTTCAATTGCAATTTGGCTTTCTCCAATTTTAAACTCACCCTCGGGAAGCTCAAGTAATATCAAAGTTCTTCCTTGCCTTACCAGCTGATCTAATGAACTTTTATTTTGCTCATAATAATCAATATTATCAACTATTATTACGCTAGAATTATTAATGTCATTGACCGTTTTAACATTAAGTTCATCCATAAGGAGTCTTGCTTTGCCCTCAGAGCTGGGTGTATAAACAGACGATCTGTTATTTTTTGCTTTTTTTGGAAAAAAATCAAGGTCAATTAGGGATTCTGAAACACCTTCACCATTGCTATTGAAGAGCGCCATTCGTAGCTTGTACTTTGATCGAACGAGAACCTTAGGTACCTTGAATTTAATGTAGCCCTGAAATTTCGCGCTGTTTATGGGGAATTTAGGTTCTTTTTGAGAGGATAATATTACTTTATCATCATCCTCTAATTGCCATCTTAATATATAGTTATTTGGGACCACATTGAAGTCATTGCATAACCAAGCCTCAATACTTACCTCCTCCTGTTCAAAAAAGTGATAACGGTCTGTGCGTAGGTTTACCATAATGGGTGCTAACGCATCTCTATAGACAAAAAACGCTTTTTTAGGATTTCTATCGACATCCATTATCGCCTTCATCCAACCTGCAGGCCAGGCATCAATGAAGAGATGAATCGCAAACGACATCATGTCGGTATCTCTACGAAATGCTTCCGTAACAAGACGAGTTGCCCAGGCCTGATGATTTTGACTGGCCTCAATCCAATCCTTCAAGGTAACTGGTGTTGGATACCACATATGATGAAAATTATCACTTTGTGCCAAAGCAACTTTGTCAGGACTCCACGGTTTACTTTCGTCTTTTGGGAGCCATTCTTTCGGCCAATATTTCTTAACTACTTCGTAATTATCAAATGCCTCAGAACCAAACTCGCCACATGCATAAGCCCAACCCGGTTTAACTTTTTGCCAATACCCTTTATGCAGTTCTCCCAAACCAAGTGCATGTCCATTGTACCATGTGTTGTAACAATGACTGTCTGGTAGACCGGGCGAGGGGGGATCATAATCCCCATCACCTGCTTTAATCACCCTATCTGGATTATTTTGGAGAACTATTTGATCACAAGCTTTAAAAAAACGATAATATTCCTGAATATTTGACATATTTCGCTGTGGTGTACCTTCCCCGTTTGGAAATCTTTCATTAATATAAGTAATCAAAATATTACTTGGATGATTTCTCACCAAACGTTCCATTTCTCCAGCTTGCTTAACGCCCTCAGCAAATAAATTGGGACGTAACCCTCCAAATAGAGGTAAATCTGTTTGGAGCATGATACCTAACTGATCTGCAAAATCATAAATCTCGGACTGTACAGGTCGCTGAGTAAGTCGAATAAAATTTAGATTACCTACTTTTGCCAATAATAAATCATCAATCAATTGATCCCAATCTTTGCGAAAGACATCTTGCTGCATATAACCCATAGTATTTGCCCCTCTCAACTTTACCTTTTCACCATTTAAATAAAATTGCCCTTTGGGTGTATTTAACGTATCCATTTTAAATGATCTCATACCAAATGATGTTGATACTGCATCCGACATTATACCATCCTCAAGGTATACCTTGGTCTGAAGCTGGTATAGGTAGGGTGTTTCATTATTCCAAACTCGAGGCGCATCGATGGGAAGCATTACTTTTAAGAAATTAACACCATAACCCATATATAATATGCTTTCCTTACCATCTGTCGGTTTAGCTAGATCTCCAATTCCAGGAACATGAAGAGAACGTGGAATATATTCAAGATTTTCGATGATTACGTCCTTAAAATTCTGTCCATAAACACTGAAACTGAGTTTAATATTTTTAAAATCTTCATAAAAATTATTCACCTCTACCCAAACTTCAGCCATGTTTTCTTCAAGAATGGGTCTTACGAATACATCATTTATATGAATTGAATTTCGAGATTCTATATAAACATCTTGAAAAATGCCCATACCAGGAGGACATAAATGCCATCCTCGATTAGGATTATCCCACCCTAATCCACCGGCTGCATACATTTTATTACCAATTTTTCTTACCCCATTTTCATCTGAGGAGCCAAGGGTTGTAAAGTCATTTTCAACTTTGACAAGAAGTACATTTTTCCCGGCTTTTATATTTTTGGTAATATCAAATTCAAACGGTGCAAAAAAACCTTCATGCGTTCCAACCAATACGCCATTTACAAAAACTTTAGCGCGATAGTCAACTCCATTAAAATGAATAATCTGATTTTCAAAAGTCAGCATCTCATTGGATAATTCAAATTCCTTTGAGTAATAAGTGGTAGCTCTACCTTCAGGTGGACCATAGTGAGGTACCTTTACCATTTCCCAATCCCCCATTCCATCGATGGTTTCCTTAAAATCAAGCTTATCCTCAGGTGTTTCGACCCTCCATTTAAAAGATTCCAAAATAATTTTATTCCTGGTTAAGGGTAACTGAGGTGCATAGTTGCTCATAAAAGGAATATACCGTTCTCGCATGGTAAGCAGTTCTTGCTGTAATTCTTCTTTGGTATCTACACGATCAATCGGACTAAAACCTCGCTGATTGGTTTGCATTTCAGGAAGATAGATTTCAGGTAAAATAGGTGGTAGTTTATCTTCAAGCAAATGAGCTCTTGTTCCTTGTACCATATTCCCAATTTGAGCAAATAGGTCTGCTTTCTCTATTCTTTCTTGTGCCTTTACTGAAAAGGATATCCAAAAAATTAATACTGATACTGAAATGTTTATTTGTTTCATTTTTATGTTAATATATGTTGCTTATACTGCATAATAAAATACTAGATATCAAACATTAATTTTTGAAGGATTTATGCCCTTAAAATTCTACCCCCCTTCATAAATCTATATCAATCCATACCTGATAAATATTTCTCCCTGATAATCCCATTTAGCCTTAACTGAAATCCTATTTTTTGCAATCAGAAATATGCTGCATTATATGTAGCAGTTTATCTTCTTATTTTATGGTTACTTTAGCCATAAAGAGTTCATAAAAAAGAAAGTTAGCCCTCTTATTTATTTATCGATCGATGAAGTGAAGCACATGTACATGATGGGCAATGCAAGATTGAAAACAAAAATTTTAATCTGCCATTTTACCTTATTTTAAAAAACACAGGTTGATGAAAATCAATCCACCAACCTGTATAATTATCCTTTTCTAATCATCAATAATTTTAGAAATAATTAGTTTTTAGATCCTTTTGCAAACCAAAGTTGAGTACCTGCATGATCGGCACCCTGTCGTCCAACGGCCGTAGAAACATTAGCTCCATTCAAGTCATAAGCAGGTTGACCGTATTTTATTCTTCCAGGATAGACACGACCCATTTCATTGGTATGATTAAATAATGTGGCATCATCGGGAATAGGATCAGTAATCCCTGCTAAATTAAAGTCTCGAGCGATGGCAAACCCTTGATAATCATTCATGAAATAAGCTATCCAAGCCTGAGTACCCAACTGTTGAAGCTGTTCTTCCACAGAACCACTCAGTGTAGCTAAATCAGATGTTAAATATCCATTGTCAGATACGCCCCATTGATTAAAAGAAGCTGTTATTCCAGCTTGTAATGATGCTTGTGCATCCCCACCAAAACCAAGTAATGCCGCTTCTGCTTTCATGAAATTTACCTCAGCCAAAGACATAATCATTTGAGGATCTTCCATCCCTATATCATCAGATCCCTCAGTTCTTCTTCCGGGTCTAGAAAACAATCCTGGATCTAGATGTACCTTTGCAATATCTACCATTCGCATAGGCATACCCACGTAATAAGTACCTGGATCTATGGTAACTATAAGATCATCCCCGGATTCAGCTTTAGTGAAAGGAACAGCCGCTCTAGACAATGTACTGTCCAATATATAGTCCACCATAGCTTTATTATCATTGTATAGTCCAAAAGTAACT
>Ga0129325_1346539_pt1 | contig 11406 bp, 10 predicted proteins | sample CPBNA1_9_FD_105435 | JGI IMG/M metagenome (GOLD analysis project Ga0129325, IMG submission 105435) | Freshwater to marine salinity gradient microbial communities from Chesapeake Bay, USA - CPBay_Spr_15_0.2_RNA1 (Metagenome Metatranscriptome) | ecosystem: Environmental > Aquatic > Marine >... | reverse complement strand
TGCAGCATTAATTTTTAACACAGGTGATATGACGTGGCACAACATCATGCAATAGAACTGCTCTGGATTGACGCTGTAGACCAGCTGTCCTCTCAAGATCTCGCTGCCTTTTCGCAGCGGGGCATCGGCGTAACGCAAGTCGATTTCACAGACCTTGAAAACGAACATTTCTTGAATGCACAGGTTGCCGTACTCAACCTCTCCAGCGACACCACAATGCTGAAAGAGATTCAGGTGCGCATTGCTGGCATGGGTAGCAGTCTTCAGATTATTGCCCGGGTTGCTCGTGATGATTTGGCGCTGGGTATTAAGGCGATGCACAACGGTGCGCTCAGTGTTGTGCCGAACACCAGTTACGATCCTGTTGAGTGGGCTGCGGTTTTGGATATGGTTCATATTGAGCCTAAGAAGAGCAAGAGCGCGCAGACATTTGTCTTTGCAGACCCTGTTAGTCGCAACCTTTTGGCGCTCGCAGAGCGTGTAGCCAATGTCGATGTTAGCGTGCTCATCGTGGGTCCTACCGGTGCCGGCAAGGAAGTGTTGGCGAGAATTCTCCATGACGCTTCACCGCGCCACATGGGCCCCTTTGTCGCCTTCAACTGTGCTGCAATGCCAGAAAATTTAATTGAAGATATGTTGTTTGGTCATGAGAAAGGCTCATTCACCGGTGCCACAAAAGTGCAGCCCGGTCTTTTTGAGCAGGCCCAAGGCGGCACGGTGTTTCTTGATGAGATTGGTGAAATGTCTTTTCACTTGCAAGCTAAATTACTGCGTATTTTGCAAGAGCGCGCCGTGGTTCGACTGGGCGGCCAAAAATTGATTGATCTCGATATTCGAATTGTTGCGGCAACTAACCGTGATTTAAAAGCAGCCATTGCCCAGAACATTTTTAGGGAAGATCTCTACTTCCGGCTCAGCGCATTCAAGTTATCCATCCCATCGTTGATCGATAGACCTTTGGACATTTTGCCCTTGGCGGAACAGTTTTTGAAGCAGCAGAGTAATGGTGCGCAGCCTCCGCGATTGACCAGTGCCGCACAGCATAGCCTAGAGACATACAGTTGGCCGGGGAATGTCCGCGAGCTTCAAAATGTTTTAATTCGCAGCATAGTACTGTCAAACGGTGCCGTGATTGACACCCAGCATTTAATGTTCGACGACTTTGCGCAGCCCGAGATATTGCACCGTCACACGACCCACGCTCCGAGTCAGTCTGGCTGGCAGCACAATGCACTGCCGCGCGCGCAGGTTTCTGCCGCATCGCTTGGCAGCCATTCTACTGTCCCGCGTGAGCGCGGCGTGTCAGAGGATTTGACAACCGCGATTAAACACAGCGAGTGCCAAACCATTATGGCGGCGCTGCATGCGTCTAGAAGTCGTGAGCAGGCTGCTGAGCAGCTGGGCATTAGCGCCAGAACACTGCGTCACAAATTACAACGGCTGCGAGAGCAGGGAATTAACGTCACTCGGGCCTATGCGCGATAGAGGAGTAAATCATGGTTAGTCCAGTAAATTCAGGCAATGTGGAATCGCTGCTGAACCAAATTCGACAGTATCAGGCACAGGCTGCGCAAGGCATCAATCTATCGCCAACCGCGCGGGTTGACGAAACAGCCATTAACGGAGTCGGTTTTGCTGACGCCATAAAGGGCGCCCTTAATCAGGTTAACTCTGCACAGAGCAGTTCCCGCGCGATGCGCAATGCCTATGAGAGTGGAGAAGATATTCCATTGACAGATGTTGTGATGAGTATGCAAAAGTCATCGTTGGCCTTTGAAGCGACGCTTCAAATAAGAAACAAAGTTCTTAAAGCCTACGAAGACATTATGAACATGCCCGTTTAGAACGACGAATAAGAGATACTAGCGATGCCAACAACCTTAGCAAATCCGACAAATAGCAATTTGGCCCCAGCCGCAGCGGGCGCCGCCGCGCTGCCAGTGGGCCAACAATCTGTTCAAGGCCTTGATGCACCCGCGGGTGCAGCGATCTCTGGCGCATTTCCCAGCATCACCGAGGTTATGCGACAGCCGGCAGTGCGCAAGGCGATGCCTGCGATTATTGCCTTTCTGACTGTGGCCATGTTTTTGATTGCCTATTCCTTTATGCAAGATCCGATTTATCGCGCTGTCTATCCAGGGCTCTCGGAGTCTGATCGGCAGCTGGCATTTGAGGCCTTATCGGGCGCAGATTTTAAAGCGCGCATCGACAGTGCGTCGGGTGAATTAAAAGTGCCCGATGCCCGTTACCACGAAGCGCGTATGTTTCTTGCCTCGCGCGGATTGCCGCAAGAGGGCTCTGCCAGTGGCATGAGCAGCCTTGATGATGAGTCGTCAATGACCTCAAGCCAGTTTATGGAACAGGTTCGCTATGTTTCAGCAATGGAGCAAGAGCTCGCGCGCAGTATTACGCAAATCACCACCATACGCTCCGCAAGAGTGCATTTGGCCACACCAACGCAAAGCGTGTTTGTGCGCAACCGTACCCCTGCCAAAGCATCCGTGGTTGTCTCACCCTATCCTGGTCGACAAGTGTCTCCCTCTCAAGTGGAGGCCATTATTCATATGGTGTCGTCGAGCATTCCCTATCTCTCAATAGAAGATGTGGTGGTGGTTGATCAGCGCGGCAAATTGCTGACGGACGCCAATAATTTTGCCTCAATGCAGTTGAACACGGCTCAGTCAGAGCATAAACAGCGCCTAGAAGAAACCTATCGCAGCCGCATTGACGCACTGTTATCTCCGGTTGTTGGCGCAGGAAATGTTCGCTCAGAGGTCGACCTGAAAATCGACTTTACTGAGGAAGAGTCAACCTATGAAGAGTACGACGGCAATGATAACGGGCCGAAAGCGCGTTCCGAGGTTCTCTCTCTCGAACAAGATTCGTCACAGACTGCTGGCGGCATCCCCGGCGCCACGACCAACACGGTGCCTGCAGCTCCCAGTAACGTGGTCAATGGCCAGCTCTCGGCTACCGGCGGTGCAGACGGATTGCGCACCAGTAACAGCACAACAACCCGAAATTACGAGATGGATCGCGCAGTGCGTCACGTCAAGCGTCAGGGCGGTAATGTTGAGCGTATCTCTGTTGCAGTAGTTATAAATGAGCCCGCGGGCGTCACTAGCACCGTTGATGCCGACGGCACGGCAACAGAGTCCGCGGTCGTTTACAGCGATGCAGAGATTGAGCGGTTTACCGATCTGGTGAAGGGCGTTATTGGCTTCAACTTTGAGCGAGGCGACGTGGTAACCATCGTGTCTGCCAAGTTTGAGGAACCTGAAGTCATTGAAAGTCCCTTCGCGTGGTATGAAAACGCACAGGTTATCAGCGCCATTAAGAGCACTGGCGCGGCGCTTATCTTCTTGGTTATTTTGTTGGGTATCGTTATTCCTGTGATCAAAGCGTACTTGCCAGCAGTGGATGATAGTGCAGTTGCCGACAAACTTGATGCGCTTAAAGACGGCGAGTTGAGCGATGAAGAGTTGAGGATGATCGAGATGGGCGAAGGCGAGTCCCTCGAAGACATCAAAGCCAAGCTGCGACCGAAAAAATCCACCATATCTGCAGAGATGCTTGATACAGCCAATACATATGACGACAAAGTGGCTCTTATTCGACTGTTGGTTGCTGAAGACTCGGGTCGTGTTGCAAATGTATTGAAGAAGATGATTCGCCCAATTTAAGTTGGCGAGGAGATAGAAAATGGCAGAAAATCAAGCAAAACAGTCCGTTCCATTTGAAGAGCCGCCGATGTCGGAGGCGCTTCGCGACGAGCTAAGCCGTATGACCAGCACAGACCGTTCGGCAGTGATTATGCTGCTGTTGGGTGAACAGCAGGCCGCAGACATTATTCGCTACTTGAACCCGAGAGAAGTGCAGGCGCTAGGCTCGGCGATGGTGGGTGTTGCCGATTTATCCCAAGAAGCCGTTAACATCGTGCTTGACGAATTTGTCGCCACCATCAAGAAACAGACTAGTCTCGGCCTCGGGACGGGTGACTACGTGGAGAAAGTTCTCAACCGCGCCCTTGGTGCGGATAAGGCTGCCACGGTCCTTGGGCGCATTATGCCCGGCTCGTCGAGTAAGGGGCTTGAAATTTTGCGCTGGATGGATGCGCGATCAATCGCCGATATGATTCGCGAAGAGCACCCCCAGGTCGCAGCCATTATTCTTTCAGTACTCGAATACGACGTCGCCGCCGATGTGCTCAATTACCTGCCCGCAGAAAATCGCCCAGAGATTATGCAGCGTGTTGCCAGTTTAGAAACAGTGCAGCCATCCGCGATGGACGAACTAGAGGGCATCATGAAGCAACAGTTCTCGAGTAGTTCGTCAGCCAAGTCATCAAGCTTTGGCGGCGTGAGTACTGCGGCGAAGATCATGAACTTTACCAAGGTTGATCTTGAAACGGCCATTATGTCTGGTGTAGCAGGGCTTGACGAAGAGCTCGCCATGAAGATTCAAGACAATATGTTTACCTTTGACAATCTGGCAGGTGTTGATAACCGAGCAATCCAAGTGCTTATGCGCAACATTGAGTCCGATATGTTGATGACGGCATTGAAAGGCGCTGATGAAGAAGTGCGCACGAAGTTTCTCGACAACATGTCGCAGCGCGCACGCATTATGTTCCTTGATGACATGGAGTCGAAAGGTCCTATCAGAATCACCGATGTGGAAGAGGCTCAGAAGACCATTATGCGTCTGGCAAGGGTACTCTCAGATGCAGGTGAGCTAGTACTAGCGGGTCGGGGAGATGACTTTGTCTAAGTCGGATCCGTCAGTCAGCTGGCGTCTCAACGAACTGATCGAAGCTGGGCACAAGGCCAAAGAATTCGCCACAGCTGATTGGTATCGCCACGACGAGCCGGTGCGCGATCATGGCTTCGAGCTGTGGGCGCCAAAAGTAATCGGCGGGCCGGTTGAGGATATTGCTGAAGAGGCACCGCTCGAGAATGCTATAGAGACCGTCCAAGCTGCGGAGCCAGAATTAGCCGCAGAACCTGCAACGGCTGAAGAAAGCGCCCCGCAAATTGACCAAGAAGCACTCGAGCAAGCGTGCAGTGACAGTTTTGATCAGGGTTATCAACAGGCAATGGAGGCCGCCGAGCTAAAATGGGCTGAGGCCCGCAAAGGGTTTATCGACTTAACCGACGCGTTGAACAAAGCACAAAGTGCACCCAATGAATTTTTCATGCCGCTTAAAAAGCTTGCCCTGCATATTGCTGAGCAGCTGGTTAGAGGCGAGTTGACCCTCTCTACGGCCGCACTAGAGCGTCTTGTCGATGAAGCTATAAACGACATAGAACAGCAGGGAGAGGGCCCTATTGTGGTGTTTTTAAATCCACTGGACCACGCCCGCTTCACTGCGCATTTGCGCAGTGAGCTTGATCATATAGATCTCCGTGTCGATGCGAGCCTGTCGCAGGGCAGCGTCAGAGTCACGATGGACGACAGCGCCACCGAAGACCTAATAGAAAATCGTTTAACTGCGATCGCAGACAGTTTGCTGGGGCTTAATGGCCTTACCAAGAAGTCATCCTCCGGCGCCCGAAGTACCAAAGACAAGATCAATCAAAAACGGGATTCCATAATTGAGGGTAGTGCGGAACTTGTTAACTCCTTTGACCCTGTAAACAGCCCTGAGCCAGTAAACAGCCCTGAGCCCACAGACAGCCCTGAGCCAATAGAAGGCCCCGAGCCACTTGAGGGCGAGCTCGAAAATGGCGCATCCTTCGATGACAATTCTGAGGAGCCGGAGCTCGATGCTTGATTTTGCCACTCAAGTCGATCTAGAGATCGCCAAACTCACGCTATCTGAACCGCTGATGAGCGGAAAATTAGTACGCGTTGTTGGCCTCACCCTTGAAGCAAAAGGTATTATCGCGCCGCTTGGTGCTCATTGCCGCGTCGAAAATATCGATATGGGCTCCTTTGTCGACGCCGAAGTGGTTGGTTTTAACGACGACACCCTGTATCTCATGCCCTTTTCCGAGCCCAACGGGATTGGCCCCGGAGCACGTGTTTGGGTTGTCTCTAAACACGCCAAAGCCTCCCTCGGCGAAGCCATGTTGGGGCGTGTTATTGACGGACTCGGCCAACCCCTCGACGGTGCCGGCCCCATCGCCTACAGCGAGCAGCTCGGCCTAGAAGGCCTAGCGATCAACCCAATGGAGCGAGGATCAATTACTAAAACCCTCGATACCGGTATCAAAGCCATCAACACCTGCCTAACCTTAGGGCAGGGCCAGCGCATCGGACTTGTGGCCGGATCAGGCGTAGGTAAGAGCGTGCTTTTGGGTATGTTGACCCGCAACACCGCAGCCGATGTCGTGATTATCGGACTTATCGGTGAGCGCGGTCGAGAAGTGCAAGAATTTATTCACAACACCCTCGGAGAAGACGGTCTTGCAAAAGCCGTTGTCATTGCTGCGCCAGCGAATATCTCCCCAGTACTCAGATTAAAAGCGACCTATCTGACCCATCTGGTTGCCGAGTATTTCCGCGACCGCGGCAAAAACGTTTTGATGCTCTGCGACAGCTTGACGCGAGTCGCCCATGCTCAGCGCGAAATTGGCTTAGCCATCGGTGAACCGCCGACAGCCAAAGGCTATCCGCCATCGGTATTTGCCATGCTGCCGCGCCTGATTGAGCGCGCCGGCGTTGGTCGCCACGGCCACGGCTCCATTACAGCGGTCTATACCGTCCTTGCTGAGGGCGATGACCGCTCTGACCCTATTGTCGATATTGCCCGGGCCTCTCTCGATGGCCAGGTTCTTTTGTCCCGCGCCCTTGCAGACGCAGCACACTATCCAGCGATTGACTTAGCCGGTTCCATCTCGCGGGTGATGCCAATGCTGGTGCCACCAGAAGTACTCAAGGCAGCGAATCGGTTCCGTCGTCTGTGGAGTCTCTACCAACAAAACGAAGACCTGATTCAAGTGGGTGCCTATGAAAGAGGGACCAACCCAGATCTCGATGAGGCGATTAAATTGCGCCCCAGCATGGAGGATTTGTTGCGCCAAATGAGCGATGTCAGTGTTCCAATCTATGAAAGTCAGGCCGCGATCCTTCGCATAACTGCACAGGTGAAAAATTGAAAACAGTATGGTCAGTTCTAGTCCTCAAAGCTGAGCACGCTGTGCGCGACGCTCAAGCAAGCCAAGCAAGTTTAAATCAGCGCCTTGAGCGCGCCTTGCTGCAGAGCGAAAAAATTGATGTTCTACTTGCCGACTATGCAGCACAGTTAAGCGCGGTTCAGCAGCGTGATCACAGCTCCAGCGAAGTCAGCAATTACAGCCACTTTATTATCCAGCTACAAACATTGAAAAGCCGTGCCCAACGCGAAGTGCGTCAATTAGAGATAGAGCTACAGCTTGGGCGACAGATACTGGCTGCTGCTGATCGAGAGCTTTTAAAAGCCGAGCAACTCTGCGCCAGAGCAGAAGAAAAACAGGCGCGCGAGCGGACTTCTCGAGAAGCTCGCGAATTTGACGCCCAAGCGATTCAGCAACACAATTTTCGCGCACGCGCGCTGTAACAACGCTTTTATAGAAGAACAAAAGTGCCTTCGAGGGCACGTGAGCGGTTTTTGGCATACCTCTTGCAACATCCCTTAGCAAGAAGACCATTGCGCAGGAAAAATGATAAAAATGATAGATGCAAAAAATCTCATGTTAGACCTCGGCCGTGACCCTACAGCCCGTAATGACGGGCTTAGCATCACATCGCCGACGAAAGCAAGTGACTCGCTGCAGAGCTTCTCCGGTGTTTTTAAAAATACCATGGCAGAAGTTGAAGTGGCCAAAAGCGGCAATAGTTTGCCGGTTAGCGGCAGCGATCTTGCTGACAGCGGTGATCCTGCGGCGCGGCTGCCTCTGCCATTGCTCAGTCGAACCCTTCAGGGCGGTACGTCGCTGGTTGTCGGGGGTGCAGAGCCCACAGAAGCTAGCCTACTCGCTTTTGCGCAGTCTCAAGGTATCGATCTTCGCGCCCTTGGTATTGAAATATTGCAAAAGGCGCCAGACGACCTCGCCGTCCGAGGCCAACGATTTGTAGCTCAAAGCCAAGGCGAGAGCGAGGGTCACAGCCTAGGCCAAAGCCTTAACCAGGACATGAACCAGAGCTTGAACCAGAGCTTGAACCAGAGCCAGCGCTATGCCGACCCTGCTGCACTAGCGCAGACAAGTCCGGCGCAGACCGCTCTGGCACAGCCCATTGACCACGCGTTAACAAAGGCTGAAATGGTTGCGGCTGTACAAGAATCTGTAGCGAATATGCAATTGTCGACGGTCACCGTTGAAGCACAGCGACCGCTCATGATGGGCCAGTCTCTCGATTTGAACGTGGGTGACAAAGCCACCCCTTTAGCCGGGCCAGCAATTTTAGCCGGACCAGCAGTGACCTCAGGGATAGCGCCAGAAATAGCCGCGCTTGCTAAAACTGCCCCCATGGCCGGCGCTAATAGTTCGGTGCCCGCGCCTCAAACGGTTGTTGACTCAATGCGCGCAGCGCTCAAGCCAGTGCAAGACCCTCGCGGAAGTGCCGAGCAGGCCCGTGTTGGCATTGAGCTGGTGGCGCCGCGCAGCCTTCCGAAGGATATTCGCACCAGTATTGAACAAGGCCAATTAACGGCGCAGCAAAAATCTATTGCGCTCAATGACATCGTCAGGAATATACTTGCAACAAAGACTAATCAAGATCCAACAAGCATCAAAGTAACGCCGCCAACACTGGTCGTTGAAGGCGCTATGCGCGAGAAAGTTGCTGAGGGCACCGCGGCAAAGTTGACGTTCGCCCCGTCAGTGATGGATGCGTTTATAAAGCAGTTTAAAGATCGCCAAGGGTTGCCTGCTGTAAAAATGGCACCAATAAATTTGGCCCCTAACAGCGTTGCACCTGCGCCATCGAGTCTCTTGGCAGCACCGACGGTGATATCCGCGGAGAACTCTTTTGCGCAGAGCCCTATTGCGCAGAACGCAGCCGCCCCCAGTGTCGCAGCGGCTGAAATGTCTCTCGATCAGGCAATGAGAGCAAATGAAGACGATTTGCAGCAAGATCTTTTGCGTCGCCAAGATGCTTACACACAATTGTCGCAGCGCTTGTCTGAGGCCTTAGGTCAGCGCCTCAGCGCCCAAATCGCAAGGGGTTCATGGACGGTTGAAATGGAGCTGCACCCCAAGACCCTCGGTCGAGTCGAAGTACAGTTGGAGATGAAAAACGGCCAGCTAGAAGCGCACTTTAACGCGGCCAACGCAGCGACACGCGAGCTAATAGCAGAGGGAATGCCACGGTTACGTGAGATACTTGCAGAACATGGCACGGAAACTGCTTATACAGATTTAGGCTTCGCAAATCAGGGTAATTCTGACGGAAAGTCGACAGGCCAGGATAGCGAAAAACATGCGACAGGCGCTATGGGCGCCGAAATAGACGGTTCAAGCATAACCAAGAGCCAAACGATAACCGATGATGGTTTAGACGTATTAGTGTAATGACCGCCCCAAGTGGTTGGTAGCATAGAGGATAAAGTGATGAGTGAAGAAGTAGCAGTTGAAGAAGAAAAAGCAAAAAGCCCAATTTTAAAAATTATTCTGATCGTTGTCGGAATCTTGTTGCTTGTTGCAATCACCATTGGCGGCACCCTGTTTGCTACCGGCTTTTTCGACGCAGAGAAGGAGTCCTCGGAAGAGGCTATTGCTGCGCTGGAAGCTGAAGCATCAGCTGCAGCTGCGGCTGCAGAAGCGGCTGCCAGAGGGCCCGATAAAGAAACTAAAGAATCGCCTGAATTTACACGTTTTGAGCAATCTTACTTCCAACTGCCGAAACCTCTTGTGGCTAACCTCGCTGGGTCAAGAAAGGTCATGCAGGCGACTGTTGCGATTATGACGCACTACGACAGCCGCGTTGTTGAAAACGTTGATAAACACGATTTCCCCCTGCGTTTTGCCATGTTAAGCGTGATGAGACTAGTGACCGAAGACGATATTACATCGGCAAATTTTCAGACAGATTTGGCGGAAAAATTAAAGATTGAAATGAATGCTGTGCTTGAAAGTTTAGAAGATTTCGGTGGTATTGAGGCCGTGTATTTTACTGAATTTGTTGTGCAATAAAATATTCTAGGCCCAACGTAAAACAGCATACAGATAAGGTAATTGGCGCAATGGCTGAGTTCACAAATTTACTTTCCCAAGAAGAGCTAGAAGCTCTCTCTGCGGGTATTCAGGATGGCTCGATAGAGGCTGATACTGGCGTCAATCTGGGCCTGACGGCCGTGACCCACGATCTTACCAATGAAGACTCGTCGCTGGGCGTCAACGTCTCCGCAATTGATATGATCAACGAGCGGTTTGTTCGACAGTTTCGAGTCGGGCTGTTAGATGTATTGCGCACGGCCATGAAAATCAACGCCAAAGAAGTTGAGATCATGAAATTCGGTGAGTATCTCAAGGACCTAAGAGCGCCACTTTCAGTAAATACCATTCGCCTTAATCCGCTGCGCGGATACTCGGTTGCGATTATTGAGCCGTCAATTATCTTTGCAGCATTGGATAATTTTTTCGGCGGTTTTGGTCGTGGTTATGATGGCGTTCCACCTAACAGAATGTTCACGCCAACCGAAACCAGCATTATTAAAATTATGTTGAATGTGTTGTTTGGTTCTCTCCAGGAAGCCTGGGGGCCAATTCTACAAATAAAATGTGAACATATTGGTGCAGAAATAAACCCACAATTCGCGCAAATAGCGGATGAAAATGACCTTGTTGTCGTCAGTCGTTTTGTTGCTGACATTGGCAAAGGTGCTCAGGGAAATATCGATCTTGTGTACCCTTATAACGCACTAAAGCCCATTCGCGATCTACTTCGCAGTCGCGTTCAAACCGGCGATGGTGACGACGTGTCAGATAAAGAGTGGAGTGCTGACTTGCGTTCAGCGGCAGAAGATGCCGAGCTGCAAGTATCGGTCAAGTTGGCCGAGATAGAGACAACTTTAGTTAAGTTTGAGGCGCTGAAAGAAGGCGATGTTGTCTATTTCAGCAAGGCCCAGTATGCAAGAATGTATGTCAACGGCGTACCCGTATTTGATGCCGACGTTGGCGCCAGTGGATCGCAGATGGCCGCGCGCCTTGTGCAACCGCTTTCACCTATAAAATAGACTTCTATACCAGACTGAGAGAATCGAGATGGCGGATACAAAGACAGACGTACTACTTGCAGACATTGAGGCGAAGGAGCAGGATCTCTCTCCGCAAGACGCACTAAAAAATAAAATCAACGCAGATGTTTTGCAAAACATACCCGTGACGATTTCCGTTGAGGTAGGTCGTACAGCGATCAAAATTCGCGATTTAATGCGATTGACGCAGGGCAGTGTTGTTGAGCTTGATCGGCTCGCCGGTGAGC
>Ga0129325_1185850_pt1 | contig 11442 bp, 9 predicted proteins | sample CPBNA1_9_FD_105435 | JGI IMG/M metagenome (GOLD analysis project Ga0129325, IMG submission 105435) | Freshwater to marine salinity gradient microbial communities from Chesapeake Bay, USA - CPBay_Spr_15_0.2_RNA1 (Metagenome Metatranscriptome) | ecosystem: Environmental > Aquatic > Marine > Coastal... | reverse complement strand
GTGCTTTCGGTGCGCCTGGCATGACCGTGATAAAATCTACAATAAACTCCGATGTAGAATGGTTGATGATGGCTAAATTTGAATAAACACCATCGGCTACATTTTCATCTATAGCAATATTCAATTGCTTTTCTTTGGGGGCATTTTTATCACTCATAGAATTAGAATGTTATTTCTTCTTCTTTGTCAATCAAGAGACTTTTATACTCATCTTTCGAACCTACGATGATGTCATTGTAAACCCTTAACCCTGTACCGGCAGGTATTTTATGTCCTACAATTACATTTTCTTTCAATCCTTCCAATAAGTCCACTTTACCACTTACCGCAGCCTCATTCAATACCTTCGTGGTTTCTTGGAAAGACGCCGCTGAGATAAAGGACTTGGTTTGTAAGGAAGCTCGGGTGATCCCTTGCAATTCAGGAGTAGCTGTGGCAGGTGCTGCATCACGTGCAACTACCAATTGCTTCGCTTCTCTTTTAAGCAATGAGTTTTCGTCTCGAAGTTGGCGTGAGGATACGATTTGTCCTTGCTTTAAATTTTCAGAATCCCCAACCTCTTCAACAATTTTCATGCCGTATAGGTTGTCATTTTCTTGAATAAAGTCGTATCGGAATACCAATTGATTTTCTAAGAAAATCGTATCTCCTGGATCCATAACTCGAACTTTGCGCATCATCTGACGAACGACTACTTCAAAGTGTTTGTCATTGATTTTTACCCCTTGTAAACGATAAACTTCTTGAATTTCGTTTACTAAATATTGCTGTACTGCAGAGGGTCCTTTGATTTTGAGAATATCCGCTGGAGTCGTAGAACCATCCGATAAAGGCATTCCTGCTTTTACAAAGTCATTTTCTTGTACTAGAATCTGATTGGATAATTTTACCAAGTATTTTTTGATATCACCAAATTTGGATTCTACAATAATCTCGCGATTTCCTCTTTTAATTTTTCCAAAAGATACTACCCCATCAATTTCAGAAACTACTGCTGGATTGGATGGATTTCGTGCTTCGAATAATTCAGTTACACGAGGTAAACCTCCCGTAATATCTCCAGATTTTGCAGATTTACGTGGAATTTTCACCAATACTTTTCCTTCTTGAATCTGATCTCCTTCGTTAACGATAAGGTGAGCCCCTACCGGTAAGTTGTACGATCTCAAAATGTTTCCTTTTTTATCCGCGATAGATAAGGTGGGAATAAGCTTTTTATTTCTAGATTCAGAAATTACTTTTTCTTGGAAACCTGTTTGCTCGTCAATCTCAACTTGATATGTTAACCCTTGTTCAATGTTTTCAAATACAATCTTACCAGTAAATTCTGATACGATAACTCCGTTAAATGGATCCCACTTACAGATTACAGCATCTTTTTTCAGTTTAGCTCCATCCTTAATATGAAGGGAAGAACCGTAAGGAATGTTGTTTGTGCTTAAAACACTTTTCGTTTTAGCATCTAAGATTTTAATCTCAGATGTTCTTGAGATTACGATTTCCGCGTCATTTCCTTCAGAATCTTTTCCTTGAACCGTTTTGAGATCTTCAATTTCTGCTACCCCATCAAATTTAGCGAGCAATTTGTTTTCCTCAGAAATGTTACCTGCTACCCCACCTACGTGGAAAGTTCTCAGGGTCAACTGAGTTCCAGGTTCACCAATGGATTGTGCGGCAATTACCCCAACAGCTTCTCCTCGTTGTACCATTTTACCCGTAGCAAGGTTTCGTCCATAACATTTGGCACAGATCCCGTATTGTGCAGCACAAGTCAGTGGTGAACGTACTTCTACCGATTCGATCGGAGCGTTCTCAATTCGAGTAACTTCACTATCTTGGATTTCTTGACCCGCTTCTACGATGATTTCGTTTGATCGTGGATCTATGATATCATGTAAGGCAACACGTCCTAAAATTCGTTCTCCGAGGGATTCTACAATATCTTCGTTTTTCTTTAAAGGAGAAACTTCTACCCCACGTAAGGTTTCACAGTCTTCAATGTTGACGATAACGTCTTGAGAGACATCGTGGAGTCGTCGAGTTAGGTATCCTGCATCTGCTGTTTTTAATGCGGTATCTGCAAGACCTTTTCGAGCTCCGTGCGTAGAGATAAAGTATTCAAGAATTGAAAGCCCTTCCTTAAAGTTGGAAAGAATTGGGTTTTCGATAATTTCACCTCCTCCAATATTCGATTTTTTCGGCTTCGCCATCAGACCACGCATCCCTGTCAACTGACGGATTTGTTCTTTTGATCCTCGTGCCCCTGAATCCAACATCATGAATACAGAGTTAAACCCTTGCTGATCTTCACTAATTCGCGTCATTGCTAATTCAGTCAATTTCGCATTGGTTGAAGTCCAGATGTCAATCACCTGATTGTAACGTTCGTTATTGGTAATCAGTCCCATATTGTAGTTCCCGATTACTCCATCTACCTGTACATTGGCCTCCTCGATCATGTCTTGTTTTTCAGGTGGAATAATAATATCCCCTAAACTAAAGGAGAGACCTCCTTTAAATGCAAAACCATAACCCATGGATTTAATCTTATCTAAAAAATCAGCTGTTTCAGGAACACTGGTAACTTTTAGAATGTCTCCAATAATTTCACGTAAGTTTTTCTTAGTTAGAACTACATTGAAATATCCTGCAGCTTCAGGAACAACCTCGTTAAACAATACTCGTCCTACTGTAGTCTCAATGATTTTATAAACCAATTCTCCATCTTCATTGAAGTCTTTAGCTCTAATTTTAATCATCGCATTGAGTTCAACGCGCTTTTCGTTTAAAGCAATATGTACTTCTTCTGAGGAATAAAAAATCAAGCCTTCCCCTTTAACTTTATGTTTTGGGGTTGATTTTCTCGCTTTGGTCATGTAGTATAACCCAAGTACCATGTCCTGAGAGGGAACTGTAATAGGAGATCCGTTTGCAGGGTTTAGTATGTTGTGTGAAGCCAACATCAAAAGCTGACATTCTAGTATGGCTTCCGGTCCCAATGGCAAGTGAACCGCCATCTGGTCTCCATCAAAATCGGCATTAAAGGCAGTACAAACCAAAGGGTGTAATTGAATGGCTTTTCCTTCAATTAATTTGGGTTGGAACGCTTGAATTCCTAGACGGTGTAAGGTAGGGGCACGGTTTAATAATACAGGGTGTCCTTTCAATACGTTTTCTAGTATGTCCCAAACGACAGGCTCTTTTCTGTCAATGATTTTTTTGGCAGACTTTACTGTTTTTACAATTCCCCTTTCAATAATCTTTCGAATAATAAAAGGTTTGTAGAGTTCCGCAGCCATTCCTTTCGGAAGTCCACATTCAAATAATTTTAATTCAGGTCCAACAACGATAACCGATCGTGCTGAATAATCTACTCGCTTACCGAGCAAGTTCTGGCGGAATCGACCTTGCTTTCCTTTTAAGGAATCCGAAAGGGATTTTAACGGTCTGTTGGAATCCGTTTTTACTGCTGAAGACTTTCGAGTGTTGTCAAATAAAGAATCTACAGATTCTTGTAACATTCGCTTCTCATTTCTCAAAATTACCTCTGGAGCTTTAATCTCAACCAAACGTTTCAAACGGTTGTTTCTGATGATTACTCTACGGTATAAATCATTTAAGTCTGAAGTAGCAAATCGACCTCCGTCTAAGGGTACCAAAGGACGTAATTCCGGTGGAATTACAGGAATGACCTTCATGATCATCCATTCGGGTAGGTTTTCGCCACGTTCATTTGCTTCACGAAATGCTTCAACGACTTGAAGTCTTTTTAGCGCTTCTGTTTTACGTTGTTTTGAAGTCTCGTTATTTGCTTTATGACGTAATTCATAAGACAAAGCTTGAAGATCAATTCGAGAAAGAAGTTCGATCAAACACTCTGCTCCCATTTTGGCAATGAACTTATCAGGATCACTGTCTTCTTTGTATTGATTTTCTGGTGGGATTTGCTCAAGAACGTTCAAATATTCTTCTTCAGTTAAGAAATCCAATGGTTGTAATGGCTCTCCTTCCTCGTTTTTAGCAATCCCAGCTTGAATCACTACATAACGCTCGTAATAGATAATCATGTCTAATTTCTTAGACGGTAAGCCTAAAATATAACCGATCTTATTCGGAAGTGAACGGAAATACCAAATATGTGCTACAGGCACAACTAAGTTAATGTGACCTACACGGTCGCGTCTCACTTTCTTCTCGGTAACCTCTACACCACAACGATCACAAACAATCCCTTTGTATCGGATTCTTTTGTATTTTCCACAAGCACATTCATAATCCTTTACAGGACCAAAAATACGCTCACAAAAAAGCCCATCACGCTCTGGTTTGTGTGTACGGTAATTGATTGTTTCGGGCTTGAGCACCTCTCCACGAGAGTTTCCAAGAATAATTTCTGGAGATGCCAACCCAATAGCAATCTTATTGAATTTTTTTTGAGTAATAATTTCGTTATTTCTTGCCATGACTAACTGTCTTGTTATAATGTGTTATTCTTCCAATCGAATGTCTAATCCTAATCCCTTCAGCTCATGCATGAGTACGTTAAAGGATTCTGGCAAGCCAGGTTCAGGTAAAGTATCGCCTTTTACTATGGCTTCATAGGTCTTGGCTCTACCAATCACGTCATCAGATTTGATGGTCAGAATTTCTTGTAGAGTACTCGAAGCACCATAAGCCTCAAGTGCCCATACTTCCATCTCTCCAAATCGCTGTCCTCCAAATTGTGCTTTACCACCGAGGGGTTGTTGCGTAATCAAAGAGTACGGTCCAATCGATCTTGAGTGCATTTTGTCATCGACCATGTGTCCGAGTTTCAGCATATAAATTACTCCAACAGTTGCAGGTTGATCAAAACGCTCTCCTGTTCCTCCGTCGTATAAATACGAGTGCCCGTATAAAGGAACGTTGGCTTTTTCTGTCAACGCATTGATTTGATCAATAGTTGCTCCATCAAAAATCGGGGTCGAGTATTTTTCACCCAAGTTTTGACCAGCCCATCCCAATACGGTTTCATAGATCTGTCCAATATTCATACGAGAAGGTACCCCAAGTGGATTCAATACGATATCTACCGGAGTTCCATCTTCCAGGAAAGGCATTTCTTCTTCACGAACAATACGGGCTACGATACCCTTATTTCCGTGACGTCCTGCCATTTTATCTCCTACTTTCAGTTTACGTTTTTTAGCGATGTAAACTTTAGCAAGTTTCTTAATTCCTGCTGGAAGTTCATCCCCTACACTGATCGTAAATTTCTCACGACGTAAAGCTCCTTGAAGATCGTTTTCTTTGATTTTGTAATTGTGAATCAAATCAGCAATCAGGTCATTTGTTTCTTTAGTAGTAGTCCAAGATCCTTTGGTAAGGTGAGTATAGTCTTCTACAGAGGACAACATTTTGAGAGTAAACTTTTTCCCTTTAGGAAGCACTTCTTCTCCCAAATCGTTTTGTACCCCTTGACAGGTTTTTCCATTGACAATGACAAATAGTTTTTCTACCAATACTGTTTTCAAGGCTTCAAACTTTTCGTCGAACTGTTTCTCAAGAGCGTCTAGTTCGAGTTTATCTTGATTTCTTTTGCGTTTATCTTTTACAGAGCGCGTAAAGAGTTTTTTATCGATAACCACTCCTTGTAAGGATGGTGGTGCTTTTAAGGAAGCATCTTTTACATCTCCTGCTTTGTCACCAAAAATGGCACGTAAAAGTTTTTCCTCAGGGGTTGGATCGGATTCTCCTTTAGGGGTTATTTTTCCAATCAAGATATCTCCAGAATTTACCTCTGCACCAATACGGATCATCCCGTTTTCGTCCAAATCCTTCGTAGCTTCTTCACTCACGTTAGGAATGTCATTGGTCAATTCTTCAGAACCTAATTTGGTATCTCGGACATCAAGTGAATATTCATCGATGTGGATAGAAGTAAAAATATCTTCTCGAACTACACGTTCTGATATCACAATAGCATCCTCAAAGTTATACCCTTTCCAAGGCATAAAGGCTACTTTCATGTTACGTCCTAAAGCCAATTCACCAGCTTCGGTAGCATACCCTTGACACAAGACTTGTCCTTTGGTAACTCGATCTCCTTTTCTAACAATTGGTTTAAGGTTGATACAGGTTCCTTGGTTGGTCTTTCTAAACTTAATAAGGTTGTACGACTTTAAATTTCCGTCAAAGCTGATCAATTCATCCTTTTCAGAGAAGTCGTAACGAATTTCAATTCGGTTTGCATCTACATATTCAACGACACCGTCGTTTTCAGCATTGATTAAAACTCTTGAATCTGAAGCCACTTGCTTTTCCAAACCAGTACCTACAATCGGAGATTCAGGTCTCAATAAGGGTACTGCTTGACGCATCATGTTTGATCCCATCAACGCACGGTTCGCATCATCGTGTTCCAAGAAAGGAATTAATGAAGCTGAAATGGAGGCAATTTGATTGGGTGCTACATCAGTATAATTTACTAGGTCTGGTGTAACTAGTGGGAAATCTGCTTGATCTCGTGCAATTACTTTCTCATCTGTAATTTTTCCTGATTTGTCATAACCAATATTGGCTTGAGCAATCAGCTGATTTTCTTCCTCCTCTGCACTGAGGTAGATGGTTTCTTTTAAGTTGATGTTTCCATTTTCAACTTTACGGTAGGGTGTTTCTATAAAGCCTAAGTTGTTCACTTTTGCATAAACACTCAAAGAAGAAATTAGTCCAATGTTGGGTCCTTCAGGAGTTTCAATAGGACATAACCTTCCGTAGTGGGTGTAGTGTACGTCACGTACCTCAAATCCTGCTCGTTCACGGGAAAGACCTCCAGGTCCTAGTGCAGAAAGTCTACGTTTGTGCGTAATTTCAGCAAGCGGATTGGTTTGATCCATAAACTGAGACAACTGGTTGGTTCCAAAGAAGCTGTTGATCACAGAGGACAAGGTTTTGGCATTGATCAAATCAATTGGCGTAAACACTTCATTGTCTCGAACATTCATTCGCTCTCTGATGGTTCTTGCCATACGGGCTAATCCCACACCAAACTGAGAAGACAATTGTTCCCCTACAGTTCGTACACGTCTGTTAGAAAGGTGATCAATGTCATCAATCTCTGCTTTTGAGTTAATCAATTCAATCAAATACTTGATGATGGTAATGATATCTTGTTTGGTCAATACTTGTTTGTCCATCTCGACATTCAAGCCCAACTTTTTGTTCATTCGATAACGACCCACTTCACCGAGATTGTATCGCTGGTCAGAGAAAAATAACTTGTCGATAATCCCTCTTGCAGTATCCTCATCTGGTGGTTCTGCATTACGCAATTGACGATAGATATGCTCTACGGCTTCCTTTTCCGAGTTGGTAGGATCTTTCTGTAAGGTGTTGTAAATGATCGCGTAATCCGACATATGAGCATCTACTTTATGAAGTAGAATGGCTTTTACACCTGCATCTAAAATCTCGTCAATGTGTTCTTTTTCGATAACGGTATCCCGATCGATGAGAATCTCATTTCGCTCTATGGAGATCACTTCTCCCGTGTCTTCATCTACAAAATCCTCGTGCCATGTTTTGAGTACACGTGCCGCTAATTTTCTTCCTAAAATCTTTTTAAGTCCAGTTTTAGATACTTTGACTTCTTCTGCTAAATCAAATATTTCCAAGATATCCCGATCGTGTTCGAATCCGATAGCTCTGAAAAGTGTGGTAACAGGTAATTTTTTCTTACGATCGATATAGGCGTACATCACACTGTTAATGTCTGTTGCGAATTCGATCCAAGATCCTTTAAATGGAATGACACGAGCGGAGTACAATTTTGTCCCGTTGGCGTGAAATGACTGACCAAAGAAGACCCCTGGTGAACGGTGCAATTGAGAAACTACGATACGTTCGGCTCCGTTAATAACGAAAGTACCGCTGGGTGTCATATAAGGAATCGTTCCTAAAAAGACATCTTGTACAATAGTTTCAAAATCCTCATGCTCTGGATCAGTACAATACAATTTAAGTCGTGCTTTTAAGGGCACAGAGTACGTTAGCCCTCTTTCAATACACTCTTGGATAGAGTAACGAGGCGGGTCAACAAAATAATCGAGGAACTCGAGCACGAATTGGTTTCGAGTATCGGTAATAGGGAAGTTTTCTTTAAACGTATTGAAGAGACCTTCTTCGTTACGCTCGTCAGATTTTGTTTCAAGTTGGAAAAAATCCTGAAATGATTTTATTTGGATATCCAGGAAATCCGGATAGTTTGGCGAGTGTTGTGCTCCTGCGAAATTGACTCTTTGACTCTTTGAAAATGGCATCTAACTATATTTTAATGGTCATGACTACTATAAGGGGGGCATGGTTTCGACTATAAAAGGGTATAGGCCTTTGGAAAAATCCAAAAGCCTATGCCTTTAATGGTATGGAGTGAGACTACTTGAGCTCAACCTCGGCACCAGCTTCTTCTAGAGATTTTTGAAGCGCTTCTGCTTCATCTTTAGCAATTCCTTCTTTCAAAGGACTAGGTGCATTGTCAACAAGTTCTTTAGCTTCTTTCAACCCAAGACCTGTTAACTCTTTTACTAATTTTACTACAGCTAATTTAGAAGCTCCAGCTGCTTTAAGGATTACGTCAAATTCTGACTTTTCCTCTGCTGCTTCTGAATCTCCACCTGCTGCAGGTCCAGCTACAGCTACTGCTGCTGCTGCGGGCTCAATCCCGTATTCTTCTTTTAAGATATTAGCCAATTCATTGACTTCTTTTACAGTCAAGTTGACTAATTGTTCTGCGAATTCTTTTAAATCTGCCATGTTATTGATTTTTCTGTTTGAATTTATTATATGTATTCGAGTGCGTACTTGTTATGGATCAGGATGCGCGTTCTGAAAGCGTTTTTAAGATTCCAGCAAGTTTCCCGCCTCCTGATTGAAGCGCTGAAACCACGTTTTTGGTAGGAGATTGTAACAATGTAATGATCTCTCCAACCAATTCATCTTTAGATTTGATTGCGACTAGCGCATCGATCTGATCGTCACCAATATAAATGGCTTCTTCAATGAAGGCCCCTTTTAAAATTGGTATTGCAGATTTTTTTCTAAAGTCCTTAATCACCTTTGCAGGTGCGTTTCCTGTTTCAGAAAACATTAACGAAGTATTCCCTTTCAGGATCTCCGTTAACTCTCCAAAGTCTTGGGTGGAAGCTTCCATGGCTTTAGCGAGTAAGGTATTTTTAACCACTTGCAACTGGATATTCTCCTTGTGACATGCGCGTCGTAACGCTGTTGTCTGTGAAGCATTTAATCCTGCAATATCAGCCAGATAAAGGGTCTTTGCCCCAGATAAAGCTTCTTTAAGGTTTTCTATTGCGTCGTTTTTTTCTTGTCTTGTCATTTTGCTAATTTTTTGTACGTTATCCCAATTTGGTATCAATAGAGATACTCGGACTCATGGTACTTGACATAAAAACACTTTTCACATAAACCCCTTTTGTAGTGGAAGGCTTTAATTTTAAGATGGTTTTCAATAACTCATCCGCGTTTTCATATATTTTCTCTGGAGTAAAAGAAACCTTTCCGATTGCTGCATGAACGATTCCTGTCTTGTCAACTTTAAAATCGATCTTACCGCCTTTAACGTCCATAACTGCTTTTTTAATGTCCATGGTTACGGTACCGGTCTTCGGGTTTGGCATCAAACCTCTCGGGCCTAATACACGACCTAAAGGTCCCAGTTTACCCATCACACTAGGCATGGTTACGATAACGTCCACATCCGTCCATCCTTCTTTGATTTTCTGGAGGTAATCATCCAGCCCAACGTAGTCTGCACCCCCTTCTTTAGCTTCTGCTTCTTTGTCCGGAGTGACTAGTGCTAATACACGCACATCTTTACCTGTTCCATGAGGTAGGGTAACTACACCACGTACCATTTGATTGGCTTTTCGAGGATCTACTCCTAAACGAACTGCCAAGTCAACACTTGCATCAAATTTTGTATTGGTAATTTCTTTTACCAATTCTGAAGCTTCCTTAAGCGAGTAGATGTTTCTGGGATCTACTTTAGCCCGGGCTTCTTTTTGTTTTTTTGTAATTCTCGCCATTGCTTGGTTTTAATAATTTAAAAAGGAGCTTGTCCAGAAATTTTGAATCCCATTGAACGTGCTGTTCCGGCTACCATTTTCATAGCAGACTCGATGGTAAATGCATTCAGATCGGGCATTTTATCCTCCGCGATGAGTTTAACCTGATCCCAAGTGACTGTTGCCACTTTAGTACGGTTGGGCTCACCAGAACCTTTTTTAGCTTTGGCTGCTTCCATGAGTTGTACGGCCGCTGGCGGTGTTTTGAGGACAAATTCAAAGGATTTGTCAACATAGACAGTAATCGCAACTGGTATAATTTTCCAGCTTTATCTTGGGTTCTTGCATTAAACTGCTTGCAAAACTCCATGATATTGACTCCTGCGGCACCGAGCGCGGGTCCAACCGGTGGCGACGGATTCGCTGCACCTCCCCGAACTTGTAATTTTAGTTTTTTACTTACTTCTTTTGCCATTGTTTCATTGAATTATGTTCCGTGTAAAATTGGAAGCCCTACACGAGACTTTATTTATTTAGTGTAACATTTATAATTTTTCTACTTGCATATAACTCAATTCCAAAGGAGTTTTTCTCCCAAAGATTTTCACCATAACTTCAAGCTTGCGTTTTTCTTCGTTTACCTTTTCTATTGCACCTGTAAAACCATTAAACGGTCCATCTATAACTTTGACGGTTTCACCCACCGTAAAGGGAATGGAAACATGTTCTGCAGTTAATGCCAATTCATCAACTTTTCCAAGCATTCTGTTGACCTCTGATTCTCTTAATGGCACAGGATCTCCACCTTTGGTTTCTCCTAAAAATCCAATTACATTGGTCACCGATTTAATGATGTGAGGAAGCTCCCCGGTAAGGTTGGCCTTCACCATAATGTACCCAGGGAAATAAACACGTTCTTTATTTATTTTCTTACCGTTGCGGATTTGGATTACTTTTTCAGTAGGAACTAAAATGTCCTCAACCAAATGATCGTATCCAAAACGCGTTATCTCCGACATAATATAGTCTTTGATTTTCGCTTCTTGCCCGCTTACTGCACGAACAACATACCACTTTTTATCTTTTACAGTAGTTGCCATCGGTTATCCTATGAGATTAAAGTAAAATTGAATCACACGAGACAAAACCGTATCGGCACCCCAAATGGCTAAAGAAAATAAAATAGAAAATACCAATACAATGACAACCAAACGTTGAAGTTCGGATCGTTCTGTCCAGGAAACGTTATTCTTAAGTTCTTCGAAGGAATCTTTAATGTATGAAATCATATTCTACTTTTTCTTTAATTGCACGGGTTGAGAGGCTCGAACTCCCGACACCTGGTTTTGGAGACCAGTGCTCTACCAACTGAGCTAAACCCGTT
>Ga0129325_1123014_pt1 | contig 12107 bp, 22 predicted proteins | sample CPBNA1_9_FD_105435 | JGI IMG/M metagenome (GOLD analysis project Ga0129325, IMG submission 105435) | Freshwater to marine salinity gradient microbial communities from Chesapeake Bay, USA - CPBay_Spr_15_0.2_RNA1 (Metagenome Metatranscriptome) | ecosystem: Environmental > Aquatic > Marine >... | reverse complement strand
TTTTTTCTTCTGTAGCAGTACTTTCTACTTGAACGGTTTCTGTTTTACTAGATCCTCCTCTTCTACTTCTACGCGTCGACTTTTTGGCTTTTGTTCCTTTAGGATTATAGATTTCATTATAATCAACTAATTCTATCATAGCCATGGGAGCATTATCTCCCTGACGATTTCCTAACTTTATGATACGTAAATAACCCCCTGGTCTGTCGGCTACTTTTACAGAAATTTCTTTGAATAATTCTGTAACAGCGTATTTATCACGTAAGTGAGAAAAAACAATCCGTCTGTTGTGAGTAGTATCACTTTTAGACTTTGTTATTAAAGGCTCTGCAAAAACTCTCAAAGCTTTTGCCTTAGCAACAGTTGTATTAATACGTTTATGTTCGATTAAAGAACATGTCATATTAGCCAACATTGCCTTTCTGTGAGCTGTTTTTCTACCTAAATGATTATGCTTTTTTCCGTGTCTCATTTTATGTTTGTTTTATGCTTTCATCTTGCATCGACCCATTTTGGGGAGCAAATTATGAAAAATTATTATTTTGTATCGATTATAAAATACCTTAAAAAAGACATTAAAAGATAAATTTAGCTTCTAATATCTTTTCATATGCAAAGTCTTAATCTCTATCTAATTTGTATTTCGCTAAATCCATCCCAAAACTTAAACCCTTAACAATTACCAATTCTTCTAGTTCTGTTAATGATTTTTTACCAAAGTTTCTAAATTTCATCAAATCACTTTTATTAAAAGAAACTAAATCTCCTAATGTATCTACTTCTGCCGCCTTTAAACAATTCAAAGCTCTAACAGATAAATCCATATCGATTAATCTAGTTTTTAACAATTGACGCATATGTAAAGATTCCTCATCATAGGTTTCTGTTTGTGCAATTTCATCCGCCTCTAGAGTGATACGCTCATCTGAGAATAACATAAAGTGGTGAATTAAAATTTTTGCAGCTTCAGTTAGTGCGTCTTTAGGGTTTATAGATCCATCAGTATCAATATCGAATACTAATTTTTCATAATCCGTTTTTTGCTCTACACGAAAATTTTCGATTGCATATTTTACATTCTTAATTGGCGTAAAAATTGAATCAGTAAAAATTGTTCCAATTGGTGCAGATGCCTTTTTGTTCTCCTCTGCAGGAACAAATCCTCTACCTTTTTCAATTGTTATCTCTGCATTTAACTTAACAGATTTATCCATATTGCAGATTACCAAATCAGGATTTAAAACTTGAAAACCTGAAATAAATTTCTGTAAATCTCCAGCAGTGAATTGCTCTTGACCAGATACAGAAACTGAAACTGTTTCTCTGTCAGTTTCATCTATCTGCTTCTTAAAACGAACTTGTTTTAAGTTTAAAATAATTTCAGTTACATCTTCTACAACACCAGACACAGTAGAAAACTCATGTTCCACACCATCCACTCTTAAAGATGTAATTGCAAACCCTTCTAGAGAAGATAAAAGAACTCTTCTTAAAGCGTTTCCAACAGTTAAACCAAATCCTGGTTCTAAAGGTCTAAATTCGAATCTACCAGAAAAATCTGTAGATTCAATCATAATAACCTTATCAGGTTTTTGAAAATTTAAAATTGCCATTTTTCTTCTTTTTGATTGTTATTTGGTTGCGCGATTTATCAGTGTGAAGAAATACAAATAAATCCTTTGGCCAAATTTCAATATTATTAATATATTACTTAGAATATAATTCTACGATTAACTGTTCTTTAATATTTTCAGGAATTTGCAGTCTTTCTGGTACTTTAACAAAAGTTCCGGATTTTGTGTCATTATTCCAAGTTAACCATTCAAAAACATTACTATTAGAAGCCAAAGCGTCTTCAATTGCTACTAAAGACTTAGACTTTTCTCTTACAGCAACAACATCTCCTTCTTGTAATTGATAAGATGGTACATTTACTATCGCACCATTAACCGTAATATGTCTATGAGAAACTAATTGACGTGCACCACTTCTTGAATTAGAAACACCCATTCTATAAACAACATTATCTAAACGTGATTCACACAATTGTAATAAAATTTCTCCTGTAATTCCTGATGCAGCCTGTGCACTTTTAAACAAATTACTGAACTGACGTTCTAATATACCATAAGTATATTTTGCTTTTTGCTTCTCCATTAATTGAGTAGCATATTCAGATTTTTTTCCTCTTCTCCTTGCATTACCATGCTGTCCTGGAGGAAAATTTCTTTTTTCGAAGTTTTTATCGTCTCCGAAGATTGCCTCGCCAAATTTACGAGCAATTTTAGTTTTTGGTCCTGTATATCTTGCCATTTCGTTGTTGTTAAATTAGGGATTATGAATTAAGGCTTTGTCCTTCGATAATCTTAGTTCCTAATTGATTAAAAATATAAATAACTACTAATTATTATACATCAAAAAGTAGATTTAGAAAAAATCTAAATCTACTTACAGTATATAATTTTATTAAACTCTTCTTCTTTTTGGTGGACGGCATCCATTATGAGGAATAGGAGTAACATCAATAATTTCTGTTACTTCAATACCTACATTATGTATTGACCTAATTGCAGATTCTCTACCATTTCCAGGACCTTTTACATAAACTTTTACTTTACGTAAACCTGCTTCTTTTGCAACATTTGCACAATCTTCGGCCGCTAATTGAGCTGCGTAAGGAGTATTCTTTTTAGAACCTCTAAAGCCCATTTTTCCAGCTGATGACCATGAAATAACATCACCTTTTTTATTTGTTAAAGAAATAATGATATTGTTAAAAGATGCAGTTACATGCGCTTCTCCTATAGCATCAATTATTACTTTACGTTTCTTTGCATTTGCTTTTGCCATAATATTTGTTGTTCTGTTATTACTTTCTAGTAAAGTGTAATTTAAAATTACGGCACACTAGTAGTTAATAACAAGTTTAATCTCTAACTTATTTTTTCTTGTTAGCTACAGTTTTTCTCTTACCTTTTCTTGTACGAGAATTATTTTTAGTTCTTTGCCCTCTTAAGGGTAAACCTAATCTGTGACGAATTCCTCTTTGACAACCAATATCCATCAAACGTTTGATGTTTATTTGAACTTCGGAACGTAATTCACCTTCTATAGTGAAAGAACCTACTTGCTCTCTAATTGCTGCGATTTGATCATCAGTCCAATCTTGAACCTTAATACTTTCGTCTACTTTTGCATCTGCTAAAACTTGTTTTGCTCTGCTGTTTCCTATACCAAAGATGTAAGTTAAAGCGATAACACCTCTTTTATTCTTTGGAATATCAATACCTGCTATTCTTGCCATTACCCTTGTCTTTGTTTAAATCTAGGATTTTGTTTATTAATTACATATAATCTACCTTTTCTGCGCACTATTTTGCAGTCGGCACTTCTCTTTTTAACTGATGCTCTAACTTTCATCGTTTCTAATTTTTATTTAAAAATTAAAAGATTAAAATAATCTTTCAATCTTCTAATTATTTAATTTTTAATATCTATAAGTTATTCTCGCTTTCGATAAATCATAAGGACTCATTTCTAGCTTTACCTTATCTCCAGGTAATAATTTGATATAATGCATACGCATTTTACCCGAAATATGCGCTGTTACAATATGTCCGTTTTCTAATTCCACACGAAACATGGCATTTGATAATGCTTCGGTAATAGTTCCATCTTGTTGTATTGCTGATTGTTTAGCCATATTAATTATTAGATTTTCTATTACTATTTCCTGCTTTCATTAACCCATCATAATGACGATTTAATAAATAAGAATTAATTTGTTGTAAAGTATCAATTGCAACACCAACCATAATAATTAAAGATGTACCTCCGTAAAACATTGCCCAACCTTGTTGAATACCAAATTGGAATGCGATAGCTGGCAAAATTGATAAAACTGCCAAAAATATAGAACCTGGGAAGGTAATTCTAGACAATACTGAATCCAATCTGTCTGCTGTATCTTTTCCTGGCCTAATTCCAGGAATAAAACCACCACTTCTCTTTAAATCATCCGCCATTTTATTCGTAGGAATAGTAATTGCAGTATAAAAGAACGAAAAAACGATAATTAAAATCGCAAAAATTAAGTTATAACTTAACCCGTTAATATCAGTTAACCCTGATAAAATTGGGAACTTATTTCCTAATGCCATAGGCAGAAACATAATAGCTTGTGCAAAAATGATTGGCATAACACCAGCAGCATTTAATTTTAAGGGAATATAATCTCTTGAGCCCGCAACATTTTGGACACTCCCCGCAACTGTTCTCCTAGCATATTGAACCGCAATTTTCCTAACAGCCGTTACTAATAATACTGTTAAAAGAATTACAAGAAACCATACGATAATCTCAATTAAAATCATCATGATTCCACCAGCACCAGCATTTGTTGTTTTAGAAACAAACTCTTGTAAAAAAGCAGCTGGGAAATTAGCTATAATACCTACTGTAATTAATAATGAAATACCATTACCAACTCCTTTATCAGTAATTCTTTCTCCTAACCACATAGCGAAAATTGTCCCTGCAGTAAGAATAATTATAGATGATACCCAAAAGGTAGCTCCACTCACTAAAAACGCTTCAGGACCTAAACCAAATTGTGTTTTAATAGCTGTTATATAAGTAGGCGCTTGCACTAAAGTAATAGCAATTGTCAACCATCTTGTAATTTGCGTAATTTTTTTACGTCCACTTTCTCCATCTTTTTGAAGCTTTTGTAAATAAGGAACCGCAATTCCCATTAACTGAACAACAATAGATGCTGAAATATAAGGCATAATACCAAGCGCCATAACTGAGGCTCTTGCAAATGCTCCACCCGTAAATGCATTCAATAATCCTAAAAGACCTCCTTGAGTACTATCTTTTAATGCTGCTAACTGCAAAGGATCTACTCCAGGTAATGGAACAGCCGCCATAAAACGATATACAGCAATTAAACCGATTGTAAGAAGAATCTTATTTTTTAATTCTTCAATACTAAAAATTTCTTTTAATCTATTAATTAAATTCATCCTTTAAGAATTCTTATAAAACAACAGCATCTCCTCCAGCTGCTTCAATAGCTGCTTTTGCGGTTGCTGAAAATTTATGTGCAGTTATGTTTAATTTAGTTTTTAATTCTCCATTCCCTAGTATTTTTACTAGTTCATTTTTACCTGCTAACCCATTAGCAACTAAAATTTCTAAATTAACTGTATCAGAGATTATTCCATTATCAACTAAAGATTGTAATTTATCTAAATTGATACCTTGATATTCCTTACGATTTATATTAGTAAAACCAAATTTAGGGACACGTCTTTGAAGAGGCATTTGACCACCTTCAAATCCAATCTTTTTAGAATATCCTGAACGAGATTTCTGGCCATTGTGTCCTCTTGTTGAAGTACCACCTTTACCAGAACCTTCACCTCTTGCTATTCTCTTTTCCTTTTTAACGGAACCCTCTGCAGGTGTTAAATTATGTAAACTCATTTTTTTAATATCTTATTTAATTTCTTCAAAAGAAACTAAGTGTTTAACTGTATTTACCATACCAATTACTGAAGGAGTTGCCTCATGTTCGACAGTTTGGTGCATTTTGCGTAAACCTAAAGCCTCTAAAGTTCTTTTCTGACTTTGAAGACGACCGATTTGACTTTTAACTTGCGTAACTTTTATTCTTGCCATCGTTTTTAGATTTATCCGTTAAATACCTTTTCTAATGATATACCTCTTTGTTTTGCAACGTCTACAGCACTACGTAATTGTAATAATGCATTAAAAGTAGCTTTTACTGCATTATGAGGGTTAGAAGATCCTTGAGATTTCGATAAACAATCATGAACTCCAACAGATTCTAATACTGCACGAACTGCACCACCAGCAATAACTCCTGTACCAGCCGAAGCAGGTTTGATAAATACTTTTGCACCACCAAACTTACCTTTTTGCTCATGAGGTAAAGTTCCCTCTAAAATAGGTATTCTTACTAAATTTTTCTTTGCATCTTCAACCGCTTTCGCAATCGCAGATGAAACATCTTTAGATTTTCCTAGTCCATGACCTACAACACCATTCCCATCACCAACAACTACGATTGCAGAGAATCCAAATGCTCTACCACCCTTTGTTACTTTAGTTACACGTTGTACACCAACTAATCTATCTACAAGCTCTAATCCGCTTGGTTTAACTCTTTCTATGTTTTTATATCCTTGCATAATTTCTTAAAATTTTAAACCAGATTCCCTTGCAGCATCTGCTAATACTTTAACTCTTCCGTGATATAAATATCCGTTTCTATCAAAAGCAACAGTTTCTACACCGGCCTTTAAAGCTTTTTCAGCAATTGATTTACCAACTTCAGTAGAAGCCTCAGTCTTAGTAGTTGCTTTGATATTTTTATCTCTAGATGAAACTGAAGCGATTGTCACTCTGTTTACATCGTCTATCAATTGAGCGTATATTTCTCTGTTGCTTCTAAAAACCGATAATCTAGGTTTTGTAGGAGTACCTGAAATAATCTTTCTAATTCTACGCTTAATTCTTAATCTTCTTTGTAGCTTTGATAATGCCATAATACTATATATTATGCAGATTTACCTGCTTTTCTTCTTAATATTTCACCAACAAACTTAACTCCTTTTCCTTTGTAAGGTTCAGGTGCTCTGAAAGATCTAATCTTTGCAGCTATTTGACCAACTAATTGCTTGTCAAATGAAGATAATTTAATGATTGGGTTTTTCCCTTTCTCAGATATTGTTTCAACCTTTACTTCTGGAGCTATTTCTAAAACAATATTATGAGAGAAACCTAAAGCTAAATCTAATTTTTGACCTTGATTAGAGGCTCTGTAACCTACACCAACCAATTCTAAGTCCTTAGTCCAACCTTTACTAACACCTTCAATCATATTACTAATTAAAGCTCTCATTAAACCATGTTGTGCTTTATGGTCTTTACTTTCAGATGCTCTATCTAAAGTGATAATACCATCTTCAATTTCAATTGTAATACCATCAGAAATAGTTTGAGACAACTCACCTAATTTCCCTTTTACAGTAACTACATTATCTTTTATGTTTACATCTACACCTTGTGAAATGCTAACGGGATTTTTTCCTATTCTACTCATTTCTTATAGATTAATAAATGTAACATAAAACTTCACCTCCAACATTGTCTTGTTTAGCCTTTTTGTTTGTCATTACACCTTTAGATGTAGAAACAATTGCAATACCGAGACCATTTAAAACCCTTGGCATTTCTGAAGACCCAACATACTTTCGTAAACCTGGGGTGCTAATTCGTTGAATTTTTCTGATTACCGACTCTTTTGTCTCTTTGTCATACTTTAAAGCTATCTTGATGGTTCCTTGAACTTTATCATCATTGAATTGGTAACTTAAAATATAACCTTGATCATACAAAATTTTAGTCATTTCCTTCTTCAAGTTTGAAGCCGGAATTTCTACTACTCTGTGTCCTGCAGCTATTGCATTCCTTACTCTTGTAAGATAATCCGCTATTGGATCTGTATACATACTTATTTATATTGCGACTATGGTTTTCAATTACCTCTATTTACCTACAGATTTCCCTGTGACAATTGAACCTATAATCAGTTAAAATTTCTTATACTCAAAAAAATAGAGCGTGCAAAGATACACATTCTATTTTAGTAATTAGAATTTATTATTGTTTTCTACCAACTTGCTTTTTTAACACCTGGTATTAAGCCCTGATTTGCCATTTCACGAAATGTTACACGTGATAAGCCAAACTGACGCATATATCCTTTTGGACGACCAGTTAATTTACATCTGTTATGCAATCTTATTGGAGATGCATTTTTAGGTAATTTCTGCAAACCCTCATAATCCCCAGCCTCTTTTAAAGCTTTCCTTTTATCAGCATATTTTGCAACAATACGTTCTCTTTTGCGCTCACGCGCTTTCATTGATTCTTTAGCCATAATTTAATTTTTTTGGAATGGTAAACCTAGTTCTCCTAATAATGACTTCGCTTCTTTATCAGTATTTGCGGAAGTTACAAAAGTAATATCCATACCGTTAATTTTTTTAACTTGATCAATATTAATTTCTGGATAAATAATTTGTTCAGTAATCCCTAAATTGTAGTTACCTCTTCCATCAAATCCATTAGCCTTTATTCCATTAAAGTCTCTTACACGAGGTAACGAAGCAGTTACTAATCTGTCTAAAAATTCGTACATTTTATCACCACGTAAAGTTACTTTGGCACCAATTGGCATCCCTTTACGTAACTTAAAAGCAGCAACATCCTTCTTAGACATTGTAGAAATAGCTTTTTGACCAGTAATTTTAGTCAACTCTTCTAACGCGTAGTCAATTAATTTTTTATCTGCAATTGCAGCACCAACACCTTTAGAAATAACTATTTTTTCTAATTTAGGCACCTGCATTATATTTGTATAACTGAATTCCTCAGTAAGAGTATTCACAACTCTCTCCTTGTATTCTGTTTTTAATCTTGGTACGTAACTCATGATTATTCTTATTTTTTAGTTTTTTTAGAGAATCTAGACTTAGTATCTCCATCAACCTTATAACCTACTCTTACAGCTACACCATCTTCTACTAACATTAAATTAGATATATGCAACGATGCCTCTTTTTTTACAATTCCTCCCTGAGGACTTTGAGCACTTGGTTTAGTATGTTTTGATACTAAATTTACTCCCTCTACAAGAACACGATCTTTATCCTTAATAATCTGCAAAACCTTTCCTTCTGACCCCTTATGGTCACCTGCAATAACTTTTACAGTGTCTCCTGATTTTATTTTAAACTTCTTCATTTTATAATGATTTAAAGCACTTCAGGTGCTAATGAAACTATTTTCATGAATTGTTTCTCACGAAGCTCACGAGCAACAGGACCAAATACACGTGTTCCTCTCATCTCCTCTGTAGGATTTAATAAAACACAGGCATTATCGTCAAATCTAATATAAGATCCATCTTTACGTCTAACTTCTTTTTTCGTTCTTACAACAACTGCTCTAGAAACTTGACCTTTCTTTACAGCTCCGTTTGGAGTAGCAGATTTAACAGCCACCACAATTTTGTCTCCAATACTTGCGTAACGTTTTCTTGTACCTCCTAAAACTCTAATTACTAAAACCTCTTTTGCTCCAGTATTATCTGCGACTTTTAATCTTGATTCTGTCTGTAACATATTATTTAGCTCTTTCTAGGATTTCTACTAATCTCCAACGTTTAGATTTACTCATAGGTCTTGTTTCCATAATCCTAACAGTATCACCTTCGTTGCAATCATTCTTTTCGTCGTGTGCAACATACTTTTTCGTTTTTAAAACGAATTTACCATACATTGGGTGCTTTACTCTCTTAGTTTCAGCAACAACAATAGATTTTTCCATTTTGTTACTAGAAACCACACCAATTCTCTCTTTTCTAAGATTTCTTTTTTCCATCTTTAAAATTGACTATAGAATTATTGTAATTCTCTTTTTGTTAATTCTGTTGCAATTCTTGCTACAGTTCTTCTTAAACCTCTCAACTGCAATGGATTTTCCATAGGAGTTATCGCATGAGACATTTTAAGATCGGTATAATTCTTTTGCAACGCTCCCAACTTTTCAGTAAGATCTGTTGTGGATAAATCCCTTATTTCTGATTGTTTCATTCTATTTAGAATTATGCGTTAATATCAAAGTCTCTTGCAACTATAAACTTCGTTTTTACGGGAAGTTTTTGTGCAGCTAATCTCAAAGCCTCTTTTGCTACATCGATTGGAACACCTCCAACTTCAAACAAAATTCTTCCTGGCTTAATAACTGACACGAAATGATCCGGAGCTCCCTTACCTTTACCCATACGAACTTCTAGAGGCTTCTTTGTAATAGGCTTATCTGGAAATATCTTAATCCATAGCTGACCTTCTCTCTTCATGTGACGTGTAGCTGCAATACGAGCTGCTTCAATTTGACGTGAAGTCAATAAGTTTTGATCTACCGATTTAATACCAAACATTCCATTAGAAAGTTGTGTACCTCTACCTGATAAACCAGACATATTTCCCTTACCTTTCTGTACTTTACGGTACTTTACTCTTTTTGGCTGTAACATTTTTAATTTCTAATTTTAAAAATTATTTTCTTCTACGAGGTCCACGCTTAGGTCTATCACCACCACCTTTATTACCACCTTGCTTTTTGGACAATCCAACTAATGGAGATAATTCTCTTTTACCATATACCTCGCCTTTCATAATCCAAACCTTAACACCTAACCTTCCGTAGGTAGTATGAGCCTCAACTAATGCATAATCTATATCTGCCCTGAAAGTAGATAACGGAATTCTTCCTTCTTTGAAGTGTTCTGAACGTGCCATTTCGGCTCCATTCAAACGACCAGAAATTTGAATTTTAATTCCTTCTGCATTCATACGCATAGTTGCTTGAATAGCCATCTTAATTGCTCTTTTATAAGAAATTCTGTTTTCTATTTGCCGAGCAACACTAATAGCAACTAACTTTGCATCTAATTCTGGACGTTTTATTTCGAAAATATTAATTTGAACCTCTTTTCCAGTAATTTTCTTAAGTTCTTCTTTTAACTTATCGACTTCTTGACCGCCTTTTCCGATAATAATACCAGGTCTAGCTGTTGTTACAGTAACCGTAACAAGTTTTAAAGTACGCTCTATGATAACTCTAGAAACACTTGCTTTAGATAATCTTACGTTTATATATTGTCTAATCTTAAAATCTTCAGCAATTTTATCTCCGTAATCATTTCCACCATACCAGTTAGATTCCCAACCTCTGATGATTCCTAAACGATTTCCTATTGGATTTGTTTTCTGTCCCATTTATACTTAGATTAATTACTTAAATTTTTACTACCTAGCTCTAAAGTAACGTGGTTTGAACGCTTACGAATTCTATGAGCACGACCTTGTGGAGCTGGTCTTAATCTTTTTAACATTCCTGCACTATCCACACATATAGACTTCACAAATAAAGCAGCATCCTCAATAGATGAATCTTCATTTTTAGCTTGCCAATTTGCAATCGCGGATAATAACAGTTTTTCTAAATTTATAGATGCTTCTTTAGGACTAAACTTTAAGATTTGTAAAGCCTTTTCAACCTCAACTCCTCTAACTTGATCTGCCACTAAACGCATTTTTCTTGGTGATGTAGGACAGTTAGTAAGCTTTGCGAAAGCACGTTGCTTTCTGTCTGCTTTTAACTTATCTGCCATATTTTTTTTTCGAACTCCCATTGCCTACTATTTTTTACCTTTATTTTTAGCTCCTGCGTGTCCCCTGAAAGAACGAGTTGGTGAAAATTCACCCAACTTGTGCCCTACCATATTTTCAGTAACAAAGACTGGAACAAACTGACGTCCATTGTGAACCGCAATTGTTTGACCAACGAAATCTGGAGTAATCATACTTGCTCTAGACCAAGTCTTAATTACTGTTTTACTCCCAGCTTCTACATTAGCTAAAACTTTCTTCTCTAATTTAAAGTGAACGTAAGGTCCTTTTTTTAATGATCTTGCCATAACTTATTATTTCTTTCTACGTTCTATAATATACTTATTACTTGCCTTAGTTTTAGATCTAGTTTTAAAACCTTTTGCAGGTATTCCGTTTCTAGATCTTGGATGTCCTCCTGAAGCACGTCCTTCACCACCTCCCATTGGGTGATCTACAGGATTCATTCTTACAGCATTTACTCTTGGTCTTCTACCCAACCATCGTCTCCTACCGGCTTTACCAGATACTAAAAGTTGATGATCTGAATTTGAAACAACTCCAATTGTTGCTAAACAAGTTAATAAAATTAATCTTGTCTCACCTGAAGGCATCTTAACAGTTGCATACTTACCATCTCTTGCCATTAATTGAGCAAATGAACCAGCTGAACGCGCCATAACAGCACCTTGACCCGGACGTAACTCAATACAAGAAATTGTAGTTCCTAATGGAATTTCACTTAACGCCATTGTATTACCTATTTCTGGTGCAACACCGCTTCCTGAGACTACAGTCTGTCCAACTGTTAAACCATTTTGAGCAATTACATATCGT
>Ga0129325_1111020_pt1 | contig 12252 bp, 15 predicted proteins | sample CPBNA1_9_FD_105435 | JGI IMG/M metagenome (GOLD analysis project Ga0129325, IMG submission 105435) | Freshwater to marine salinity gradient microbial communities from Chesapeake Bay, USA - CPBay_Spr_15_0.2_RNA1 (Metagenome Metatranscriptome) | ecosystem: Environmental > Aquatic > Marine >... | reverse complement strand
CAATCGTCTGTCATTAATAAACAAACTCCAGCAAGTACCCATTTCTTAGCATCTGAGTCTTCGCTTTCCATTTGTAAATTGGCAGGGAATACAAAGGTTGCTCCTCTCATACTTGTGACATAAACTGGACAAGTATATTGAGCTAGAGTGATAAAGTCTTCAGTTTTAACAGCAATAACGTTAACAACTGGTAATTTTGGATGTAATTCTTTCAATTTCTAGTCAATCAAATAACCAGATTATCCAGGATTTCCTAATTCCCAGGCAGCTCCTTCAAGGAATAGTCCATGAATGTACATTCCTTATTCAGGTAAAGCCTTGATTTCTTCTGGTGTTCTCATTTGAGTAACAGTAGTTTGGATTTTCATATTATTAAGAGGAAGTTAATATTTTCTTGAAGTGGTTTACATAATAGCTGTCAAATAAGACATTGGGTTGAATAAATAAGAAATGCAAACTGATAATGGAGTTTCTAATTAGGCAGTCCAATTTTAGAGTTAAACATTTCTTTCGATTAAATCATTGAACCAAGATAATAATGGTTTTTTACTGAAATAAGCACATTTTTCCCAATTAGCTGGTACTTTATTTAAAATCAAAGCATTTGATAATGCTTCCATGATATCAGTGATATTCAATGCACCAATAAGTCCAAGTCTTAATGATTCTAAACTTTGTTTAATTTCGAAAAGAAGTAAATTCATTCTTTCGCATTCTTATAAAGCAACAACAACATATGGACTCTTATCTTTAATTTTAGCAGTAATATCAAACATATTGAAATCAACTGGAGCTCTGGCCTTCAAATCCATAAGAATTCCCATGACTCCTGAGTCTTTTTTACCACCTGCTGAAGATCCTCCTTAGACGCTCAAAATGGTTTCGAAAATGGCATCACAAGTAGTGGTTAAATAACCAATTTCAGCATTTGGATGTAAACCAAATAAGATTGGAGATTCAATTGGTAATTTAGTTTCAATATAATTTCTATAACCATCATATTCTAATTTGGCTGGATCTGGTGATTTGAATCCTTATGATAAATTACAATTTGTTAATAATTCTGGTTTAATCAAAGTTGTTAAATAAGTATTATTTGTTCTTCTATCCCAGAAATCAGTGATATGACCTCCGTACATAATTTCTCCGAAGATATATTTCAAATCATCATATGGTACAACTTCATATTTGGCCAAATAATTGTGTAAAACATTGGCGCAGATAGTTAAGTCACCATCATTGAAATTATAACCTCTTGACCATCCTTAAGTGGCGAATTTCTTTCTTCCTAAGATCAAAGAATGGAAATAACATAAACTGAATAAGATAGCTTTGAATTCATTTGGTTTTGGTGATTTATCAACAGTAACTTAAGAGAAATGAGCATAAGATCTTCTCAAATTAGCTTTCAAATCTTATGGAGCTTCATTAGCAACTTTAATTGAAGTTTAAAGAATGCTTTCTGGAATGATATTCATATCAGCCATGGGTGGTGGTTCAGATGAAATAAAGCATCTAAACTATGGATGACAAGTCTTAGCAATTTCTTCTAGATATCCTTCTAATCCACTTAATCCTATCAACCAGCTCTACATTAAATGTACATTTTAGAGCATAACCCAATTACCATCTCTGGCTGAATCGAATAAGGCTTTTTTGGCTCTCATTTCTTAACCTTAACCCATAGAAATATTAGTGAATCTTCCATTGGCAATTGAGATGTCAACTGAAGCAGCAACTTTTTCTACTTCTGGAGTAGGGTCAACTCCTGGGAACAATACAAAGAATATTGGAGTATTAGCATTAGATTCTCTATATGTTTCATAGATATCAAATGGTTATTATTCTACATATTCTTCTCCCATTTATTCATAAATGAACAATGTCAAAGCTGAAAGTAATCTATCAGGTCTTAAAGCTCTTAATAACAATAATTTATGGAAACTAGTGATATCTTTGAAAGCCTTTGGTAAATCAGCAATTTCAGATTTTTCTTAATCACACCATCTCTTCCATTAGAGATTTTCAACATCTAATGAACTGCATAAATTATTTTAATGGAAATATGGAATTGATTCTAATGATTTACATAAAGCCCAGTTAGTTTCATTCAAATATGATTTAGTAACTTCTGGCATTTGACCTGGATTTGGGTCCATCTTTCCTACAATCAAGTGGTTAACCTCATTTTCTAATAATTTTCCTTATCTAATCAAAATTCTCATTGTAAGCATAGTAGTTACAATAATTTTATGCTTTTCAAATAATCCTCTTCTAGTATACAAGAAAGAAGTGTAAGTTATACTCTTGATTAAAAGGTCAACTCTAGCTTATAAAGATTTTGGAGATAATGGCTCAATTTCACCTTCTCCTCCTTCTTAACCTTCTTCACCTTCAGCTTTTTATTCTTCTTCTCCTTCAGCCTTCTATTCAACTTCTTCTCCTTCAGCTTTATTTTCTTCTCCTTCAGCCTTATTTTCTTCTCCTTCTGGCTTTTATTCAACTTCATCTTAGTTTTCTCCTTCTTTAATTGCTGGTTCTTTCTTTTCAGTAATTAAATCAATAGCTCTATTAATGACAACAATATAAGATTCAAGGGAATATTTATAGAAACTATGAACTCTACAAATATTGGTCAATAAGAAATAGAACAAGGCACCTCTGGCAGCAGCTGGTCTATAGAATTCAGAAGATTCATTGATATTCTTTTCTGTTTTTTTGGCAATTTCTACTTTAACAGCAATTTCCATTGAAATCTTTTTAGAATATTCTAAATTGACAATAAGATCAATATCATCTAAAATATCTCCTTTGGCATTGGCTAATTTGAATAATAAATCTGATTCTAATTCTTTCAATTTGATCTTGAAGTCATTTTATTCAGTAATTAATTCAATTTTTTTCTTAGCCAAATCTGGTCTTTCTCTTCCAACAACCAAAGTCAAAAGTTAATCAGCTAAACCATCTTCTGTGACAGTGAAGTTAATCAAAGTAGTTTCAGCTTAAACTTCAGGTGGATAATGAGGATTTGATAATTTAGTATGTAAAAACATATTGAAGTTTTCATGTAAATTCAAATCTTTACCTCCGAATTTCATAATTTTATTTCTACCTCTTCTAATGAATTATCTTGAAATAACTGGCATTAAAATAGCATCGATGCTTTCATCCATATTTTCAATCATAACTGAACATCCATGTTCAATAGCCAAATCTAAATCTCTATTGATATTGCTAGATCCAAGTCTTACACATTTAAGTTTATTCTTTTTTTCTTTTTCTTTAATCCAAACGTTTCCTTATAATTATGGATCAATAATCAATGGATATCTTTCAGAATTTGTTAAGATTGTTCCATTTTCAGTTGAAACAGCATCTGAAGGTAATCCATCTTTATTCCATAAAGCAATAGTAGCCTCATCAGTTAAAATCTTAATTGGGTTAACATCTGGAGAAATTGGAATCTTATTTTCAATGAAATATTTTTCAAAGTTTTATTTAATCAAAATTTATCTATAGTGTTTGTTGAAAGGACCAGTGTATGAAATGAAAGCAGAGGCTAATAAGACATCTCCTGCAATCAAGTTCAAATCATTTTAAATTTGAGTAATAGCATTTGCCCATCTCTCATTTTCTGATCCTAAAGCAGCAACTAATCTTTAAGCCAAATCTAATCTAGTTTTACATCTTTCAGCTTCATTTAAAGCAGCATTCTTTTCATCCATAGCAGCATTATATTCATCAATCAATTTTTATAATGAAGCTTTTAATTCAGCAACAATCTTATTAACAGCATCTAATTTAGTTGTAGCAGCATCTAATTATTCAGTAGATTCAGCCAAAGCTTTTCTCTTTGGTTCAACTTATTGAATAACTTCCCAATATTTTACAATGTTAATAACCCAAGAGCAAATACCTTTAGCAGCTCCTGATTTGACTTCCATTATCTCTACTTTAAAGTCTTCTCTGCTCATGAATTAATCTTTAACAATTTTAACATTGCTTGGAACGACTTAATTTTCATCTACAATTCTTCCGAAATCTTGTAATCTATTTAACAATTCTTCTGGATTCTTCATAAGTTTTAAGGCAGATTTCCATTCTAAAGATTTTGGTTTTTTATTTTTGTCAATTTCAATAGCTTCTGGCCAATGTCCTGCCATTAATAACATAGCAGCAGCAAAGACTTCTGGTACACCTCCTGGTGGATTAGTAAATGATTTGGCAGTGACGAAATCTTTCTTTTAAATTCCTTACAAAGATTTCTTAGCTTCTTCAACCAATGGAATAGCAGCGGCTAAATCATTTTCAGTTGATTCTTTTTTGGCAGTAACATCCTCTTTAATTTATTGACATTTAGATGCTTCAATATTAGCTTTATCATTTTCAGCTTCTACTTTTTCTTTTTCAGTTCCTACAATGGCGGCGAATTTTTCAGCATCATTCTTTTTCTTTTCAGCCTCAACACCTTTAACTTTGACAATTTTTTCAATTTCTTCGACTTATTCAGCAGTTTCTCTTAATTTGATAAGACCGTTTTCATATCTTTCTTAGGCTTCTTCTAATCCTTTTCTCTTCTTTTCTAACATACCAGTATATAATTTGATCAATTCTAAGAATGATTTTGGAGTGGTATAAACATATCTCTTTTCAGCATCTTAAACAGTTTGACACATTTAATTGACAACTGTAAAGGATTATGGCATGAATTTAACAATAGCTTCTCTAATTGATTATTCTCCTAAGTCAACTTCAGATAAGAAACTGTTAGCAACACTCATCAAGGCATCATATGGCCATGGTTAGAACCAGTCAATGACTGTTGAATTGACTAAAGCTGGGAATTTTCTAGCTCTTTGTCTGAATGAGTCTCCTACTGGAGAGAAACATAAACACATGTGTAAATTCTTTTTAGTCTTGTCAATGAACCATTACCAGCAATTTTCTCTTGTATCTGGAATACCATCAGATTTGACTTTGCTTCTAACATTATTAATGATTCCTTCTTTCTCATCATTAGTATATAAATCAGCAATTTCTCCTGAGGCAAGTAAATCATTTACATAAACCAAGAATCTTTCATTGGTAATTTGACCTTCAGTGAATAGCCATAAAAGTCCTTCATCTTTGATACCAGCTTTGAAATAATAAATGACAATATCATTTTTGAAATCAGTCATGTTATAAGTGGCACTAATAGTAATATTAACAGTTGTGAAATTCATAATATAACTTGCTAATTTAGATAAAGATTGTTTTCCTGAGCCTCCAACACCGACTAATAATGCATGTCCAGCTGGAGCTTAAACAATTCTAGTGATTTTGCATACATGTTTAATGGCATCTTCGAAAAGAACTAATCCCATATAAGCATTATTATCATTATATTCTTTCAAGGCTTCTTAAACATGATGTTCTAATTTATCATTTGGCATTTAGTCATAAGATCTATCTCCAGCGATTCCTTAAACGAAATTACAGAAAATTAAATTTTCTGGATTTTAGGCTTAGAAATATCTCTACATATTGAATTTACTGAATGATTTCTTTAATAAATCAAACATTAAAGCTTTATATTGAGCCAAATGTTCAGATGATACTAATCTATCTCCATAAACTCTTTCACTTTCATGAATCCAAAGATGAACAATCTTTTCATGATTTTAGAATTGAGTTGGTTAAGCAATTAATAATCCTTGGAAAACACCAGAAATGTGTCTAAGATTGAATTCATAATGGAAATTCAATGCAGTCTTTCTGAAAGTAGTGGTAATAGTTTAATGAAGAGTTAAAGCAGATTTAATCAAACTTGGAACTTATTCTTAAACTTATGGTTTAAAGTATTTCAAATGTCCTTATAAGAAAGTATTATAGATAATGAACAAAGATTCATTATCTGGCATAGAAACTGAAACTAACCAGAAATGTCTTTGATATCTTGGGTTAACGAAGAATGAACCAGCAGCTGGATTCATACTAGCTAAATGTTAACAATTAACAATTTCTTTAATGGCTAATTTTCCTACATCATACCAATGTTAATAATCAGAATGTTATCTTAACAAGGCAATAGCAGTTTATGTATTATAAGTATCTAATTAAGGCATATTTAAGTCATCAATGTAATAAATCATTTTGATTTTACCTCCTGGTCCATATTATTTTCCTGCTAATTTTTTTAATGGGGCTTCTAACATATTTTACAAATAAGTAGAATCAGTATAGAAATTAAAGTTAATTTTGGTATAAGCATAATTTTCTGGATATTTAGAAGAAATTGATCTAATGATATCATTAGCTAATTAAGTTTTACCAGCACCAGCTGATCCAATAATCAAAGATGGATGTTAAACTTATAAGAAAGTATTAATAAATTCTTTAGTTGAAACAGTTTCTCTAGTTGGAATGGCGAATTATTACATTTAATGATTCTTTTAAGTATCAAAATCAATGACTTCAACTTTTTTAGCCCATTCTTCAAATTTAATTTATTCTCCTGATTAATCAACAAAATAATCAAATACAGATCCCTTTTATGGGAATTTAACTGATGATTTCCATTCTCCTTTCCACCATGATGAGAACTCTTTTCTGTAATCAATACCATCTTTTTCAGTTAGACCTCCTCCTACTGCCCAGACTAAACAGAAAACAAAAATATATTCAATATTTTTACAGTCAGCTGTAATCATTGGTTTTAAGCATCTACATAAAGAAACAATCATAGAAATTTAAGACACTGGTACATTGAATTTACAACTCTTTTTGATGTAATTCAAAGTTGGCTCAATATATCTATCGAATAACTTTTAAAGGAAAGGTCCTGTTTCTTTTTCATTACTATAATTAAGTTCAATCCATGATCTAACAAAAGATTTCCATTAATGTCCATAATCATCAGAAATATAAAGAATACCAGCTCTAGAGACAGTGGCTGGAGTTGAATGTTTCAAATCTCTGATTTCGAAAATCATTCTCATATGTGGCTTTAATGGAATTCTTTCGTTATTAGCTAAAGTAAGAATCTTATTGTCATCCATGACTGAATTCATAGATTCAATCCAATTAGCATCGAGATCTCCATCTAAAATAAGCCATTTTGGATTTGTGCTTTCCATTTCACTATAAGTTCTAAGTAATTTAGAAAGTAAACCATCTTTCCATTCTTTTGATGGTAACATATATCCATATAAATCTCTTGAATGTACAACTTTTGGATCCAAATCAACAAAATCAATTTTCTTTTAAATTTTTTCATTGGCTTTAATTAAAGATTTCCAAGTTGAAGTTTTTCCTGCACCAGCATTACCCATGACAAAGACACAATGTCTAATTTAAAGTAATTCTCCTAATTAAACAATTTTCAAGATGAATTCAGGTTCTGGGAACAATTTAGTATCAACACAAGTTTAAACAATTTTTTCTTCAAATTGAATGTCTCTCTTTCTTTCAACATGAATTCCTGGGAATAAATCTCCAAGTAATCCAAAGAAGATATCATTATCAGCAGCAGTAATTTTTGGAATATTGAAATCTCTCAAGGCTCTCATTAACAAAGCTTATTCTGAAATATTAGGTTCAGCTCTCTTGAAAGTTCCTGCTACGACTAAGACTGACTTGATGGCACGAAGACCCCAATCATAATGATCAGCTTTTGAAAGTAAATCTCTACATAACATATAAAGAGTAAAGAATTTATTAGCTAAAGTTTTAGCATCAATGAACCCTTCTGCCATAAGCATATTTTCACAAATCAATACCAAATCTGGAACCATAACAGTAATAGGTCTAAACAAGACTTTCAATCCTTCAGGTAATTCTGATCTACCCAAATAACCTGGATTCATAGTAATGAAAGCACCACAAGTTGGATCTAGATTAACTTCATCTCCTTCAATGATGATTCTTGCAGATTTATTTTTAACACCATCACAAACAGCTTTGAATTAGACTGAGCAGACTGATAACACTTCTGGAACTAATCTATTGAATTCATCAAAGCATCCCCAAGTTCCTGATGAGGCTAATCCTTTGAAAATATTTCCTAATGATTCATAATTCATTTCTGGAGAACAATTGAAAACATAAACAGCTTTAGCCAAAGCAGAGGCTAAATCTTTAGTTGTTTCGGTTTTACCAGTTCCTGCAGGTCCAGCTGGAGCACATCCTAAACTTAAATGTAAAGCTTAAGTGGCTGTAACATAAATTCTATCAGTTAATGGAGTAATGACCAATCTTGGTCCATTTCCAAGATATTCATAAGTATACCAGAAAGAAGCATCAGCAATATAAGCTTTAGCACTTTATTTTTCTTTGTCCCAATCAAATTTCAATTAAGATTACCATTAAAATTCATCAGATTTTCTTACATTTTCAACAATCAATTTGTCCATAATATCTCTGGAATGTGTATCTAAGGTAATCATGCACATAATTTTTTATCTCAATGGTCTATCTAAGTCTCCTTAGACCATTTTAATTAATCCAGTTAAATCGACTTTGCTTTTTTTGGCCAAATTTTTCATAGCATCTAAATCTCCTCCTTAAATTGAAGTAAATCCATTTGCTACATCTCTACACCAAATGATAAAGTTAATTAATAAAGTAACTTAAGATGGATCCATCTTTAACCATTATTCTCTATTGTTTAAATTGTTGAAATTTTAAATAGATTTTTAACACAAAGTTTATAAAGTGTCAATCATAGTTTTAATAAGTTCTTAAAGATAAATTTCGACTTTTCCTTCTAATTTCAATGGTTTAGTGAAATCAACTTATTCTTATCCTACACAAGTAATCATTGTCATAGCAGTTGGTCTTTCTCCTTTACCTTCATTTTTCAAAATTAAATTATCAATAGCTTAAAAGATTTTACTCATATGTCTATTGATTTTATCAGGGGAAGAACCATTAGATAAAATATCTAATAAATCATTGACTGAGACGAAATAGAATCTTGGGAAAGCACATCTCTTATCATCTAAGAATTTATTCAAGGCTTTTTCACAAACCTTTAATCTATTTTCAAGTCCTTCTAAATTTTTTAACATATCTTAAGTTGTACAGAATTTCAAAACATTCTTAACTTAACATCCATAAGCCATAATCTTTTACATTTCCTCATGAATTTGTTCGAATTATTTACTTTCTTTTGGAAGTTCTCTTTACACTTCTTATGATCCAATGAAAAGATTTTCTAAGAAACTCCAACTCTTTTATACTTCAATCAATAATTGAATGACATCATAGATGGCTCCTAAATCTTATTTCCATTATTCAATTTCTTTTTCGAAATATCCAACATATTTAGAAAGCAACATATTATTAACCAAAAGTTAATGTTCTTCAAGAGCTTCAAAGTTTTCTTCTAATAATTTAAGAGTGCAAATGTTAGTGTCTTTATGTTTAAGTAATTCAAATTAGACATCTTTCCATTTTTATTAAACAATGGCAATTTATTTGCTCATTTTTAATTCTTATTTAGAAGTATCTGTAATGTCTTCAATTTCATCTTTGTAATTGAAAAGTTTTAAGTCCCAAATTGTTTAAATCAAAAGATTTTCATCAACAGTGAATTCTTTTTAGACAGTTTTAATAACTTTAGCCCAATGTCTTCCGTCTTCAACGTTCATTGATGGGTCTTTAAGTTCATTAAGTAATGGCATAAAGGTTGCCCATTTCTTAATATCTTCACTGATTCCCAAGAAAGTATTACTCTTTCTATCAACTCCTTTAATATCTAAAAGAGCTTTTCTTAAAGATTTAACTTCATCTTCCATATCACTTGGATTAATTACAGTGTATTAAAGCTTTAAATAGTTATTGAAAATGTTTTCACATTTTTTAATATGATCCCAAAGTCTTTTAACAATGCTCAATTCTGACATAATTATTTCTAAATTCTTTTTTGATCCATTGGTTTCTTCTCCGAATCCAAAAGTTGTTGAGAAGTATTAGAAATTATCTAATTCTTTTTAGAATTCTTCAATTTTCAATTAAACTTATCCTAATTTTTCTTAACTAGCTTATTGACCAGTCTTGTATTGATAGAAACTTTCTTTTTTCATGTTAGTGAAATATTCTTTAAGAATTTCTTCAAATTTGATTAAATTGTCTTTTGTTTTATCAGATTCAGCTTTAACTTAACTTGAAATATCTTTTTCAACAGTTACAGCCATGTTTTAAAGATTATTCCAACTTTCTTTGATAGTAATAGTCTTCTTTAATTCATCATCTTTATTGAGTCCATCTTCTTTGAATTTTTTTAAGCATTATTCAACCATATCAAGTTTTAAAAGATACTCTTATTTTCTAGCTTAGATTTCATAAAGACTTTCTTTAACAGATAATAATTCGAAAACATCTTCTTAAATATTTCTATTTTTGATATTAATATCAGATTTAGATTTTTGAATAAATTATTCAATATCTTTGACTTATTAAATCATGAATTTAGACATAGAATCTCCTCCTAATTCATTGTTTTTAACTGGGTTTCCAATTTTGTGTCCAGCCATGAATGGAGATCCTCTAATGTCAGCTAATTCATCATTTTAATTTCTATATTTAACTTAGATTTTCAATTAATCACAGTCAACATCACATTTATATTTGACAGTATAAGATCCATTATCATTATCAATTAATTTATAATCTAAAATATATTTTTGTTCATCGAAAACTTCTTCAGGTTCTGGTTCTTCACCTTCTTTTTTTTCTTTTTTTTCTGGAACTGCTTCAACTACTGGAATTGGTAAAGTAATTTTAACTTCAAAAATATCAGATCCACTTTGTCTATTCAATCCCTTGATATTTCTGGCTTAAATAACAAAAATAGTTTAATTTCCAGCGGAGTTTTCAGAGTAAAGTCCTGGTCCAAAAGCAATACATTAATCAGCTTAAGTATTCAAATAATAAGTGAATAAACTTTATGTAATTGTATAATCTCCTTTATTGATACTCAAAGTAACAATAGCTGGTTTAGTAACTTAATCAAAAGCTGGAGTTTCACAAGTTAATTCATTTGGAGAAACATAAGATCCTTAAACTTCAATTGGTGCTCCTTTTCCACAGTCAAATCTAACAACAATATTGCTGTCTTTGAATCCATCTCCGGAAATAATGACTTTAGTTTTACCAGTTAATGGTCCTTTATTTGGTTAAACATCATAAATGGCATAAGGTGGTCCAGTAATTAAATTGACTTTTAATGACCATGAATCAGATAACCAAGTATTAGCCCATCCTCCGAAGAGAATTAATCTTGAATCATTTCCATCCCAGAATAAGGTACCATTTTCTCTTCCTTTAGGGAAGTTTCCTTTGATTGGGATATTATTCCATTTCATTTCTTTAATATTTGGAACATCCAAATAAAAAATTTCATCAGATAATCTACTTAAAGTTCTATTTTCTCCTTCAGCAAATTGACCAACTGATCCTCCAAAGACAAAGAATTTCCATGATGGAATAGCTGGAACACAGATTGAACTGTGATACCATCTTGGAATTTCATGACTTAAATCTGGATTACACCAAGTAAAATTAGTCAAATGGAATGCATGAATATCAGAAAATTGTCCAGTACTAGACCATCCTCCATAAATAATCATCATTTCTTTTTCAGCTAGAACCATTGCACTATGTCCTCCTCTTGCCTCGGGTGGAGCTCCTCCTTAAATCTCAACTTTAGTCCATTCTGAAGTTTCACAATCAAAGAAATGAACATCATTATATGATGATCTTTAATAACCAACTCCTCCATGACCACCAAAAATAAATACTTTGTCTTTGAAAAAGTTAGCTGTATGATTAGCTCTTGGTTCAGGAGCTCCAATTTTTGATTCAGTATTTTTTGGTTCCATTCCAGATCTTTAATTAGGTGGTTAAAACCAGTTAAAGTCCAATGTTTTGAGGATATAGACATCATTGAATCTTAAATTAGAGGTATAGAAACCTCCAAAAATCAATAATTTGTCTTAACTAATGGCACAAGCAGCATGATTGGATCTTTCTAAAGGAATATCACCTCCACATGGAACTGCTCTCCATTCAATATTTTCTTTGATTATTTTAACGGTGTAAACTTGATTATTGGGGAAGATTTTTCCGTTCTTCTTATTGGTTTAGTCAATACCTCCAAACATAATGGAGAATTTTCCAACACCAGTAATTGAGTGTCCAGATCTGGCTGATGGTGCTTAGCCAGAACTATTTAATTAAACCCATTCTAAAGGTTGCAATTTGTTTTCT
>Ga0129325_1393040_pt1 | contig 12822 bp, 24 predicted proteins | sample CPBNA1_9_FD_105435 | JGI IMG/M metagenome (GOLD analysis project Ga0129325, IMG submission 105435) | Freshwater to marine salinity gradient microbial communities from Chesapeake Bay, USA - CPBay_Spr_15_0.2_RNA1 (Metagenome Metatranscriptome) | ecosystem: Environmental > Aquatic > Marine >... | reverse complement strand
GGAAATTAATAAAATCTATAGGCTGCATTCAAGCAGTTTAGAAAAGACGGAGGCAGTAGCTTTGAGTAACCTCAAGCTAACTCCAAGGTGTTCTTGTTTTCCAATCTTGATTTGATAAACAAGTTCTACAGTGACATATACGACATTCTAAGTGTCGACAGTTCCAATCTCAAAGAGAGTGTTCAGCCGAACAAGACAAGTAATGATTACGGTAGTTTCTCAGAGACTGAATTCTTCAGGCACAAGGCATACCAGATCGTCAATCAAAGTCTCATTTGCGGGTTCAAGAACGCAGAGAGTAATGTTGATGATCTCAACCTTCCTCTTTATGAGAAATACTTCGCCGTGCCCACAATCGTGGACGATGATGAACAAGACAAGTACAATGAGGAAATGACCAAGAAATCCATTATCCTTTACGGATTGTACGCGCTTAAGCAAAAATCTAGCGGAACAAAAAATGAGAGTTTTGCCGAGTACATCAAAAAGTTCTTGAGTGAGGAGCCTGAGGAGGACAGTGAACTGAGCTCAGAAAGATCGATAACTGGCTTGCAGACTGGTTTCGCTTTCATCATGTTGGTGCTGAAAGAGATGCGCTCTCTCAACAATGGCCAGCTACTGATCAACTCGATGGAGCATCTTTACAAGGTCTTAAAGGATGTCAAAAAGGGCGCCTTCATCCACAAGGACGATACAAAGATGACCATGGCACTTGATATCAACCTCAACGAGGCAAGAGAGTTCCTGCTCGAGCTTATTAGAGACAAAGCAACCACAGAGCGAATGACGCTTCTTGCCCACAAAATCATCCTCCTGATCGGAGTGGCGAGATCAAGTGTGGAGGATCTTCTCGTTCTATGCTCTGTCCTCTAGACCTCCAAGCATCATGTCGACTTAAGGCCAGAGCTGAGAAAGCTCAGAGACTTTGATCCAAGCTCATCAATCTAGCTACAGAAAGATTCATTTTCACCAGGCGAAATCAAGGTGATCAAGGAATCAACTCACACCACACTTTTCTCCAAAATCGCTCAAAAGACCAGAGAGGGAAGTGGCTTTGAGAGTAGCCATAAGGTTCCATGGCAGTACCAAGACGATCACTTCTACGCAGTAATACCATCCATGGGTCTTGTGAAGTTCTGCTATGACCAAACTAGAGTGATCCCAGGTGAAGTTGTCCAGATCAACGAGGCGGTGGATAACTTGGCCTTTCAATCCATGATGATTCTTAATGATAAGATATACATCAGACACGAAGATATGGAAAAAAGCTGTCTCTCCATATTTGATATGAATACACTCGAAGAAATTAAACGGGAGTCAGAGGAAAAGATAGAGCCAAAGGAAGGCTCTGATAAGTCCATCTTGTGGAAGTCTGAGGATGAAGAGACAGGAAGATCCATGACTTTCTCTCCAATGACCACTGATGGCACTTATGTCTACCTTATCTCAAGAAGATGCCAGCCCAAAAACGCCAAGGAGACTGTCGAGAACGAGGATGAGAACCAGCCCACCAAACTATACGTTGAGGTCTTTGATCCATCCAAGAACTTCGAATTCGTAAGAGAGGTTCTACTGCTCAAGAAAGCCCATGGTGAACCTTGGGTCAAGGATGAAAACTCACAAGATCTTCTAAAAAAGCTTGCCATATTCACGAATGGAACTCATCTTTGTGTCGTATACAATGCTAAGATAATCTTCTTCAACCTCACGAGTGGTAAACAAGATGCCAAACTTCATTGCGAACAAGATGGCGTGATCATGTTTGATAGCAAAGACAACCAAATGGTGCAAGTAGTTTTAGGTGATGAAGTTGAAGTCAGCATCTTCAACGTTACTAAGTTCAAGCCAGCTGAGAAAGAGTCAAGCAAGGACTAGTTGGAGAAGCTTGAGAGTGAGTTTTTGGCTATTCCAGAGGACAAGAAAGACGAAAAGATCGACATTGTCAAGCAAATCATGCTAGGTATTGCGACAAGAGATCTCCCAGAAGAAAAGGAAGGGCCAATGCCTGCAGACATCCCCAAGGATAGAATCTCAGCCATCTCAAGAGCCCTAATCTTGAGATTCATCGACAAGCAACAGAAGCATTTTAAGATTGAGTACGAGAAAGCTATCGCCGATCAACCAAAGGAAGGTTCGGACATGATGACTCTCTTCAGATTCAAATTTGTGACCTTCCTTACAGCCACAACTTTTAATCAGATATCCAAGGGCCTCCAAAATTGTTAACAGCTCATGAAGTAGAGCAACTGCCAAGTCGAGGAGCTCTACGCCATGCTCTATCTTCTCAACGTGACCAATTCAAACTTCCAAGCTCTTGACTTCTGCTCTGTGAATCTGACTAGCCTCCTAGTTAAGGACAAAGAGTATCAAGAGTTCATGGATGCCTTCAAGGGATGTGTTGTCCAACTTGCCGATGAGAGCGAGAAAGCTTAGGCACAGAGACTCGAGAAAGAGAAAAACGAGGAGGTCAAAGCCCTCTGGGGATAGATCCACAAATCATGCAACTCAATCATCGCAAGCTCCATCAGCCTATTGCACAAGGGACCAGAGGAGATTCTTAGCACCTTAAGTGACGCTCTAAAAGCTAATCAAGGAAAGAAGAACAAGATCTACATCTCTCATCTCGGTAACATTGATCAGCTCAGAAGCCTCATGAACAACTCTGATCAAGAAAAGTCATTCAAGAACATCGAGGTGATCACCTAAGTCTTCGAAGGCATTGCTCAACTTGATAGCGAGATCCTGAAGGAGCAACTTGAGTCTCTAAAGGATCTGAACAAAATCGATGAGGCCAAAGAAGTACCAGTAGACAATGTGCTCAATCAGGCAAATCAAAAGTTCCTTCTTTCATTGAGTGAAGAAATTCTTGCCAAGTACTACAGCTTCATCGAGAAGAAAATGAAGAGAAAAGCTGCATTAAGTGAGTCAGAACTCAAAGAGATCGAGAATCTCAAAAAGTTCGTCAGCAAAATCTCAAACCTCGTGTTTGGCAACCTTTGCTCTCATTTCGATATGATAATTGGGTCGCTTGATGAGTGCTTTAAGGCAAAGAAGGAGGACAGTGACTGGGAGGGCATTGAAGAAAAGTTCAAGAAGTACTCTAAAAAGATTGCAACTATCTTCAGGGTACAATCCACCATGCAATAGATTGCATTAATTTACTGCCAGACCATCTTCATGGCTAGAAACGTTGACTTTGAAATTCTCGATCAAGTTGTCAAAGGAACCCTCAACCTGATTGAATCAATGGGCAAGTTCTTCGTCATCTGGAAGGAATACGGATCCAAAATTGGACTGGGTGAGGAAGTTAAACTCACTGAGTTCAAGTCAGAGCTTATTGACTTCAACATCTAAGAGCTTATAGTCAGGTTCAGCTAGCAACTATCTTGGTATGCTGGCAATAGAGCTTATGATCTCATCAAAATTGAGCCAAAGAAGGTCGAGAAAGAGAAGGAAGATGAGAAATCTGAAGACGACTCAAAGAAGAAGAAGAAGCAACGTCGTGAGGAGGTTCTCAAGCTTGTAGTGCAGTCCAATCTTCTCTCGGGAGGTATGGAAAGTGAGCATCTTAACTCTTTCTCAAAGGAGTCCAAGTAGAAGCTCATTGGCCTCGCAAAGATCATGGATGACGAGGACCTCGTCAATGGATACTAAGGTTCTCTAGATGAAGAATTTGGCCTGGATGATACAATCGAAGCTCTTAACGAGATAATTGAAGAGGGCAAGAATACAGACGTCGATTTGACAATATCTTGCCTGCAAAGAATGGTCGAAAGAAAAATTCCAATGGTTCCTTATGCAAGGATGGGAGGAGCAAATGGTCTTAAAATGAGTAGAGCTGCATTTGCTGTCATGATCAAGTTTAGTGATATGCTTGATGATTTCAATGTGATAGTAGACGCAGTAGCCATGCAAGCTCCATTACAAGAAAAAGGAGACTTACCTCCCCTTATCTCAGTTATAAAGGAACAACCCCGTTCTGACATGATCCTTCGCAGATGGGAAAGCGCCTCAATCATGCGTCAATGGATGAGCACCAAGAAAGGCCAACTCAGTACCCGTTTCGAAAAAGTCATTCATGAAGAGATCATTAAAAAGAAGAAGGATGAAAAAGTCAAGAAAGACGAAGAAGAGAAAAAGAAGGCTGAAGAGGAGGAGAAGAGAAAAGCTGAGGAAGAGGAGAAAAAAACAGAAGAATAGAAAAAAGAAGAGGCTGAAGCCAAGGAAGCCGAAGAGAAGAAGAAGGCCGAGGAGGAGGAAGCTGCCAAGAAGAAGAAGGAAGAGGAAGAAGCCAAGAAGCAGATTGATTCATCTTCAAAGAAAAAGAAAGATGACTCAAAAGAAGAGGAGAAGAAAGAAGAAGAAAAAGAGGAGGAGAAGAAAGAGGAAGACGAAGAGTATCTGAAGCTCACCGAAGAGGACAACACATACATTTCCGATGAGGCCTTCAACAGAGTCGAAAAGGAGATGGATGTCATCTATGGAAAAATTATTCTCAAGGCTAGGTTCCTCGTTAAGCTCAATATTCCCACCAGGTTCAAGAAGAGTGACCCCACTAAGGTTAAAGAGGGAGGCCATATGCAGCTGATCAGTGCCCCAAGCAACTTTGGAAAAGTACCAAAGCCCAAAACTGATTGGCAAGGAAGACTAAAATCATGGAAAATGATGCAGACTCAAAAAGGAGTTATCAAAAGTCTTACCGATAGAAAGGCCGACATCTGGGATTCAGGCATTATGTCAATCATGGCTCTGCTTCAGACCTCAATCGAGCAGTAACAGATCCAGCAACAGGTGGAAAAAATCTACGTTGACGCCAGTCGAAGAGCAGCTGGATTGAAGATACTTAGAGAGCTGTTTAAGCATAATTTGCCGGATTCTCAGCTTAAGGACCTTCTTAGATGGTTCTGCACAGCTCTTAGGTTGAACAAAAACAAACTTGCCTACTACCTTGATGATGTAAAAGGCCAAGGCACCCAACTTGAGGCAATTTCTAGAAGCCATTTCTTCTTCATCTTGAGTCGAATTGTCCAAAGGGTCAAGACCACTTCTGATGAGAATATGTTGAAGGTCCTTATCAACGGTCTTTAATGGAAATACACTGGTAGAGATCATGGCGCCCTTGCCGATCTTAACCTTTTCAAAGTGCTTCACAAAGGAGATGGCAAGAAAGACAATCTTCTGAAAAAGAGTTGGGGCCGCTCACTTGACTACTTTGACTCGTCTGATTTCAACTTACATGAGCAAAAGACTCAATTCCATTCAATCTCTCTTTTTGAGTAGCTATTCATGGCTGTCGCCTCTAGAATCGTCGAAGGAGATTTTGGAGGAGACATCAAGCTGAGTAAAGCATCAAATATGGGCAAAGCTCCATCCCTTTAGAAAGCAAAGTCTGTCATTGATGAAAACGTCAGTGAAGCACTACTTAGCTAGGCTTTCGAAGTCATCTTCAAGGAGCTTGAAAGGTACATTCTCATCTACCAAGGCTACAACGGTATAGACTGGAACGTCTATGTCAGCAAAAGAAACTCTCAGAGAAATAACGGTGACACAGGTCTGAGACTCAAGAATGAGGACAACATCCTCTTTGATGAGAATGAAGAGGGTATTGACGATGAAGAAGAGCAGGAAGAGGATGAGAAAAAGGAAGAGTCAAAAGAAGAGGAGGAAAAGAAAGAAGAACCCAAAGAGGAAGAGAAGAAAGAGGAGCCCAAAGAAGAAGAGAAAAAGGAGGAGGAAACCAAAGAAACTGCTCCATCAGAGTAAGCAGCTGATGAGGAGAAGAAAGAAGATGAAGGGGAGAAAAAGTCTGAAAAGAAGTCTGATGGCGAAGAAGATGAGGACGAAGAGAAAGATGAAGAAGACGAGGAGAAGGACGAGGAAAAGAATGAGGAGGATCAACTCAAGGAGGACATAAAGACCAAGAGCAAGGAGAGGTCGGAGAGAGACTTTAAATAGTTGTAGCAGCTCTACAACGAGAAGTTCTTAGGTAGACTACTTAGACTAGTTGAGATATTCACAAGTATCGCCACATGCACCAGTCATCCACTTTCAATGGTGCAAAGAGTTGCCAACCCATATCACTTGTCTACACTCTTCAACCTCCTGCTGGTTTCTTCACCATAGCTCAAGATTGTTATAATCAAGATAATCTCTCACATCATCCATATCTCCATACCATTTGAAGTGTTTGAAGAAAGCATCAGAATTCTAACAAGAGATGAGGAAAGTCTTGCTCACAAGATTCTAAACAAAGTTGAAACCTCAGTAAAGTTTGAAGAGTCACTTTTCATCAAGTTCCTCTTCAACTACTTGGTGAGCATCAGATCCAAGATGTATGATTCTAATCAGTTAGATTCGGAGAGCATCTACACTTGTACACAAAATCTGACTATGCTCATCAGAGAAATCAAGTCACCTCAAAAGAGTGGAGATGAGGCTCAAGATAAGGCAAACAAGAACAGCGAGTTCTGGACCAAAATTATCAACGACGAGATCAAAAAGGCTTTGAGTACCTTTTAAAATCTTGACATAGTCGATATTGGCTGCATCATGAGTCTTGTTCAAGGAGGAGAGTTTATCGGCATCACTGCAGGTAACAAGGCTATCTCAAGCAAAGATGAATCTGTGACCATTATTGGTTACTCATCTTCTTGGTAAGCCCCAGAGAAGATATTCAAAGACAAGAATGACACGGAATGTGCCTAAATCTTGAACTCTCTGCTGCCTTTATCTCCAGAATTTTCTGATCCAAAGTAGATGGCAATTGGACTATTCAATGACAAAAAGCAAAAAGGAAGGCAAGACATCATGATTTTGCATCCTTCCTCATTGAGTCCTCTGGTCGACGATGATGATGAGTTTTCTCAGACTTTGCAAAGAGCAAGAGACTCTACTCTTATGGATCCTTCCATCATCAAGCATATGATCAATCAACTTACAAAGGGTAATGAAGAAATGCATAAGCTTTCGAATCCAGAGCAATTCTCGCTTAAGATGAGGTTCTCATTGCTACTCAAGGGTATCGCCTACAATCTTGAGACACTTGGACAAGAGTTCATTGACTTGTTGAGAAAAGAAGGAGTCCTTGATGGTCTGATGACATTCCTATATCAAGATATTGAGAAGCTTGCAAAAGAAAACACTCCATCATCAACAACAGTCATTCCAATCAACTGGCTTGAAGGCAAGATAGAGAACATGAGAAAGATGGCAATTGAGTCAAATAAGAGCATTTCAGTTGAGTGTGTTGACATCAAAGTACAAATCTTGGCAAAGAAAGAGCTCATCATTAAAAGAACTGATCCAATGACTATGAATGTTTCAAGATAAAACATTCATCTCCTCTCAGCCTTCAACATTCACAAGGTCGGAGAAAACTCTATCTATGCATACCATCCTGGCTCACACACTAATCTTGAAGCGTTTCAAATGAAATCAGGTATCACTGCACTCACCATGACTGAGCTTCAAGATGCTTCAGATAAAGCATTAAGTCTACTCAATTGCTCTGAGGCTGTCATTACTTACCAGACTGAGGAGCTTGATGTCAAAGAATTGTTCAAAAAGCTTTTCGAGGCATTCAAGAAGGATCAGGAAGCACCCATGAGCAAAAGATACAAATTTGAAAATATCATGAACACCATTATCTTTTTCGTTTCAGAGGAAGATTTCAAGAGATTCAAAGAAGGACCAAACATCACTTTCAAAAAGCACGATAATAGCAAAAAGGCTCTCGCAAAATTCATTGACGACCTTCAAGAATGGGGTGGAGTAAAACAAGAAGAGTTGCTCTCAGTTATTCAGGAGAAGGATCCATAAGAAGTTAACAAAATCATTGGAGAGATCGAAGAGGGCATGGTCTCAAGACAGGAGCAAGATCAGAAGCACAAAGACGAGCTAAAAATTGCTGAGAACGCCAATGACAAAAAGTAGATTGAGAAGATCCAAAAGGATAGATAAGGCAAGATCGAAAAGAGAATGAAAGACAGCTCTGAGAAGATGAGTCAGCTTCTTGGAGCAGATATCCTGCTTGAGGTTGGTAAGAAAGCATCTGAGATTACTGTGGGGGACGTTAAGCTTTTCGACCAGTACTTCAAAGATCAGGATTGGTGGAAGGAGATCACCAAAAGCACAGAGAAGAATATCAAATAGCAAGTTGATAAAAACAGTCTTAGTGCCGAAGCTAGTAAACTCAAGCTCAAGAACGAAACCGAGATGACAAAGCTCATGTACGCCACAACTTCAGAATTCGATGCAAACAAGCTTCAATTCGAACATGCAAACGCCATCGACAATCTCACTTCAGAGCAGAGAAAGATCTGCCTTTTCAGCATCATCAATGGAGCAAAACTGGATGAAGTTCTCCCAAGCCTCATGGAAAGCGAAGAATCTCAGAAAAAGTTCTCAACGTTCCTGAAGCTCATCTTCAATTCTTCGATCATTCAAATGCTTCAGATAGGCTCAAAGAAGCAGTACAAATAAATCAAGAAGAAGTCTATCGAAATCTTGGATCAGTGCAAAAAGGAGGAAAAGTATGGCTCATTCATCTCTAGCTTCCTTTATCAGGATGTGCTAAAAAAGGGTGTCAAATGTGTCACAGATTTGAACAACTCTGGCTGCAAGACAATTGTTGATTACTTCCAGAATGAGGGAAAAGCTCACTAGGGTCTCAATCCCTATCACATGAGATTCTTTGTGAACTACCTCATCAAGAATCATAGCGAGATCTTATTTGAGGATAAGAACTGCCTGACCAATATCTTCAATATGGCAATAATATTTGCTCTTTACCTTGACAAAGAGAAGAATCTGGTTCCAAAGCTTCTCAAAATGTGCCTCAAGATTATCAATTTGGCTAGAAACTCAATTCAAACGTCGGATAAGAATGTCAAATCAGGGGCAATCAATGGTCTCATTCAGAATCAATTGATCAAGCTTGTTACCAGCACCATCGACTTTGATACCAAGGACTCTGACAGAGGATTCAATGAAATGCAAATTCTTTACCTCGAAATTCATCTTCAGCTCGACGATCTTAGGGATAAGATTTTAACCAAGTACGGCATCTTGATTCCAAAAGTCACAGTGGACACCGAATCCATCAGTGAGATCAAAAAGTCAAGACATATCCTAACTGAGGGTGAAAACTATGGACTCCTGAAGTATATTTTCCACTTAGGCCAACTGGACGAGGAAAAGATCAAATTGATGAACTTGAACATTGAGAGCAACAATCCTGCATTTGATGTCATGACTAGAACACATATTGACATTCCTGAGGTGCAGAGAGTCAAAATTATCTTCAAGGATAGCATGAAGCTTAAAGATATGACATTTGTCGGAATTAGCAATGACCCAAATTCTAATATCACTCTTAAGAAGCTTGCTGATAAAGAATTTGACTGGCCATCTGGAAACTTCTACATCTTCTATCCTGTGCAACCACAATGCGTTGTGGGCTTCGGAAGTAACTCCTCAAACAAGCTGGGTAATAATTCAAATTATAAAACTCCTGTTATTGTTGAGCCTGCATAAGATGCCAAAAAGAAAGAAGAGATCTTCAGACCATAGGAGATCTACGGTTGCCAGAACTACACAGCCATCGTGACAGAAAATAAAGAGCTCTATGAGATGGGAGATATGAGTTCCTGCTCAACCCTCTCAGCTCTTACGAAGAACACTGCTATCAAAGAGAAGGTAAGACTCGTGGCAGTTGGAACAGAATCTTGCACTATAGTTCTCGAGAACAATGAGGTGCATTACAAGGGCTCCTCTAGCAACTATCATTTCAAGAACGATGAGAGCAAGTCCAGCTTCTGCAAGATGGTCATTTGGCCTGACGTTGATTCTCAGCAGAAGATTGTCGACATCGCTTCCGGAAGTGGGTTCACCATTTGTGTCACCGATATTGGAGAAGTCTGGGCTTGGGGTAAAGAATTTTTGGATCCAATTGAACAGAGCTCAGAAACACCTATTCAAGTGAAGAAACCAAAAGAAATGCTTGCAAAGAGATGCTGGGCCAACAAGTTCTCAGATTCACATGTTGCCTTTGTTGAGTTTGAGGATCAAGAAACAAAGAAAAAGTACATCTACTCAGCTGGGTTCAGCGAGAATGGACTTTTGGGGCAAGGGGATAAGATCAAGGAGAGTCGTGAGTTCAAGAAAATCAATTACCTCAATGAGAACATCGAGTACGAATAGCTTTCAGTAGGACCAAAGCAAGTAATGGCTCTTGATAAAGATGGCAAGCTTTGGGGATGGGGCATGAATGACAATCATATGCTCGGACTCAGCAATATTGACGACACCGGAATTCAAAAGCCATTGTTACTCTACACCCTTAACGATCTAAAAATGAAGGCACTTAAAATCTCTGTAGGCTAGAACCATTCCTTGGTTCTGTTTGAGAACGAAAAAGGCAAGAAGATTCTCTACTCTATTGGCATCAAAGTTGGCTCTGATTACGCTCATCTTGGAGCGGAAGAGGATCACTGCGACTCCGTGGAAGTTCCTTTCAGAGAGATTAGCACTTTCAGCGACAGAAGCCTTCAAGACTTCATGGCTCACTGGTAAGCATCCGTCACCATAATCCATGGAAGTGTCCAAGCTACTGATAACCTTTATGTTCATAAGCTGCCAGGGAACAAGGAGAAGAAAGGTCTTTTGCACTTCTTTAAGAAAGGAAACGATTGGGTTTACATAGCACAAGATGAGTACGAGGAAAGAAAGGGCGAGCTCCCAGACTTGTCCTTTGCTATCAAATGTCCTATCGAAGACATTCCAAAACGTGAGTGGCCAGACTTGGATGCACTAGCTAAGGAGGTCTTTGGTGGAGAGGAAAGCAAGAGCAACGTTCACGAGGGATATGTTTGCTCTACTCACGAAAAGCACCAAATCGAGGGAATTCTTTATAATTCGAAGTGCGTTATCAACTCTGAGGAGGTTGAGTTGAGCCATAACGAAAAGACAATCTTAGAAGATGACAGATACACCGTCAACCCTCACATTTTCATCAGAGTCGCCAAACCAATGAAAAAGGATGCCAAACTGCCTCTCTTCAGCCTTGAGAAGTTTTATGAGCAGGAGTCAAGAAGAGGAATCGACATCGAAATTCAGCCAAAACTTGATCTTTAGACAAACAAGAAGCTCATCGAACTTACTCAAGAGCAGTGGGATGAAGTATGTGAAGATGAAAAGAAATTTGACTCGAAGAAGTACAAGAAAGAACTGATGACTGTTGTTGACTCAAAGCTTCAAGAGCTTCTTGGAAGTAAGTAAATGGATGAAATTGTGATTGCAAAGGACATCAAGTTCAGCGAGCTTGAATTCAAAGAGAAAGCAATCAAAAAGTACAGCGAGAAGGTCAAGAAGCAAAAGGTAAGTCTTCTTTGGATGCTCAACGTTGAATTCTTCAACATGATAAAGTACAGCCAAGGTAGTGTCAAGAAGGTGGATGATTCTATAGCATCGTTGATTCAAAAGATGAAGTCAAGCTTGTTCACTAGTACCAAAACCAAGTTCATTTAGCAGTCAATAGAAAGATTGCCATCGGGAGGTCAGACTTACATCGAGATCAAGAGAGGAGCTGCCATGAGATTCAAGGATGAAGGTAAATGCGATCATACAGGTGAGTTCTCTATCTTTGGGCAAATCTTCCAGACTCATAAGAAGAAAGATGACTTCAAAAAATGCTTCTAGATGAATCAGACTGATTCACAGATGTTTGAGGCCAAGTTCTTGGGAGAAGGAAGTATCGATGTAGGTGGGCCATTCAGAGAGACACTGACCAATGTCGTTGATGAGCTTGAAAGCGCACTTCTTCCATTGCTGGTCAAGACTGCCAACAACAAGAACGATCACGGCTTCATGAGAGAATGCTGGACTCTCAATCCATCATCTATCACTCCTACTCACGAAGAAATGTTCAAATTCTTGGGCTTTTTCATCGGATTCACCATTCGATCAAAGTCCGCGATGAATTGGCACTTCCCACCAATCATTTGGAAGAGAATCTTGGGTGAGAAGGTTGGAATTCTTGACCTTGAGGAGTTCGATACTTACACTCATTAAGTTTTGAAGGATCTTGCCAAAAATGCCAAGAAACTCAAGCCTGAAGAGTTTAACGAAGGGGTAGATGAGGTGTTTGCCACATTCCTCTCGGACGGCACACTGGTCGAGCTTTGCCCAGGAGGTAAAGAAAAGCAGGTCACTCTCGACAATTACTAGGAGTTCATTGATCTTGTCGTACAGGCGAGGACCTCTGAAGCTGATAAGTAGTTGAACTGGGTCAAAGAGGGCATCGAATTCGTCATCGACCTCGGTATTCTAGACTTCCTATCTTGGGACGAGATTGAGCTTAGAGCATGTGGACCAAAGGATATCAACATCGATACTCTCAAGTCTATCACTGAGTACAGCAGCTGCACTGTTGACCATAAAGTCGTAAAGCTCTTCTGGGAAATGTTCGAGAAGTTCACTCAGGAGGAGAGGAGAATGTACCTCAAGTTCGTCTGGGGCAGATCAAAGATTCCATCTGACACAACTGAGCTTAACTACAAGCATTGCATCACTTTGATCACTGGAAGAGACAATGAGTCCTTCCCAGAGGCCCACACGTGCTTCTTCACGGTTGACGTTCCAGAGTACACCTCCCTCGAAAAGATGACCGAGAAGTTCAAGAAGGCAATCGAACTGTGCGGAGAAATCGACGGTGACTACGGTGCCAACAACATCCAAGACGAGGATGGAGGTGGAGGTAGAGGCGGCTACGGTGGCTACGACAGTGAAGAAGAGTGATAAATCCTTAAAACCATTTAACAAGCG
>Ga0129325_1151660_pt1 | contig 13172 bp, 10 predicted proteins | sample CPBNA1_9_FD_105435 | JGI IMG/M metagenome (GOLD analysis project Ga0129325, IMG submission 105435) | Freshwater to marine salinity gradient microbial communities from Chesapeake Bay, USA - CPBay_Spr_15_0.2_RNA1 (Metagenome Metatranscriptome) | ecosystem: Environmental > Aquatic > Marine >... | reverse complement strand
TTTTTGATTAATGAGGAAGGATTCAGGCAGAGAAAGTAAAAATTCCGCCATCGGAATGGTAAGAAAAGGCACTCTGCTTTCCACAGACCAATGCATACTGTTTCTATCGGCATGCCTGAGTAAAGAAATCAAATTTCCATGTAGAAAAAGATGCCTTAACGTTTCCGGCACCCGACGCCCCCTGTTTTCAGGACTACGTTTCACTGTCGCAGGCAAAGCAAAATGCACTCCTTCTCTGGTAAGAAAATCTGTATTTAGCCAAATCGGTCTGGTATTTTTACCATTCCATTTATGTGCTAATTTTTTTAATCTTTGAGGAACTAAAAGACCCAATAACTGGGTCAAAGCTGCTTTAAAACCCCTTCCCGGCCATTTCGACCAATAAAACAGGAAATCTAAAATATCCATTACTTTTCCCTTCTCCCAAAGACTTTTTAGTCTTTCAGCTGGATACCCAGAATATCCAGCCAGTAGTTCATCGGCTCCCTGACCGTCCAGAATAACCTTAATGCCCTCCCTCTTTGCTTCTTGATAAATGCGGTATTGAGAATAAATACTTGTACTTCCAAAAGGTTCCCCTTGCAATGAAATGATATTATCCATGTCCTTTAAAAGATCAGGTTCATCGATGCTAACTTTATGAGAGATTGCCTTTACATTTTCATTCACCTTATCGACCCAATATTCCTCACTAATATTTTTATTTGCAGCAATATAGCTAAAGGTATGAATAGGTAAATCAGTTGCTACATAACGCATGGCGCAAACAATGGCAGAAGAATCAATGCCACCTGAGAGCGCTGCACCGATGGGAACATCACTTCTGATATGTAGTTTGACACTATAAAGAAAGAGTTCCCTTAAATGAAGGGCGGCATCAGCAAATGAAATATTTTTATTTTCCTTAATAGAAGGCATCCACCAGGAAGAAATGGAAAATGAAAAATGTGTATTTAAGGAAATTTCCAACAGGTGTGCTGGCGGCAAATGTTTTAATTCAGACGAAAAAGAACGATCCGATTCGTCATAATTGCCCCACACCAAATAATTATAAACCTCTTGATAGTCGGTTGTAAGAGCCAGATTAGGTAGCAAACATTTTAGTGTATCTATTTCAGAGGCAAAGGCCACTTTATCATTTGAAATAGAATAGAATAATGGTTTTACACCAAAAGCATCTCTGACTAAGGTTAACTTTTTACTTTCCTTATCGTAAATTGCGAAGGAAAACATACCGATTAACCTTGGCAGAACGGCACTACCCCATTTGATCCAGGCATTAAGAAGAACTTCGGAATCTGTTTCAGAGAAAAAGGGAACGCCTACATCTGACAATTCACTTTTTAGTTCCTTATAATTATAAATTTCCCCATTAAAAACCATAAAAAACCGCCCATCATTAGAAATCATGGGTTGATGGCCAGCAGAAGAAAGATCGATAATGGAGAGCCTTTTGAAGGCAAGGAACAGGTTAAACGCCCATAAATCTTCCCCTACATTTACGGAATTAGCCGTTGTTACTGTATTAAAAGCAAGAAAGCCCTCATCATCAGGGCCTCTATGTTTCATTGCAGCTAAAGCAAGATTAAAATCGGGAAGTGGTTGTGGAGAATCAGGAAGAATAAAAAGTCCGGCTAGGCCACACATGGGAAAATGTTAAGATAATGTTACTCGAATCAACTAAAATTAAATCTGTGTTCTATAGTTTATTTTTTTAGCGCATTTTCAATATCATTTTTTATACGCTCTGCAATTTTAAGTGGATCATGCCAACGTTCAACAAAATCACGACTTTTTTTTGCAATTTCTAATAAATTTTGTCTTGGAAGCTCCAAAACATATTTGATTGTTAATTCTATATTGTCAGGTGTCGTTTTAAAAAACGGTAAATCAGCTTTCATTCCTTCAGGAATGAATTTTAAGTCTTCTTCACGAATATATACAATAACAGGTTTACCCAATGCCATTACTTCAAGGGCTAAACCACCATACCAACCAGCAAACAGTTGATCAACTAATACGTCAATTGTTTTATATTTTTCTTTTGCAGCTACATTACTTAAACCTTCTACAAGTACAAATTCAAAATTAAAGCCCTTCTCTATTAAATTCTCAACAGCTTTAATAATTAAATCAGTACCCTTTGCTCCACGATGCGTAGGAGCATGGCCAATGCGAAGAGGTCTTTCGTCTAATTGAGTATAGGATGGAGACCACTCCCTTAACGAAATATGGCTATATGGTAAAAATTCCGAATTAATTGGTAAAACATGCAGTAAATCAGGATTTAATGCATAAATTTTTATGCAATTTTTTTCAAATAATTTTATTTGGTTTCGTTTTAAAGAATCTGAAAAATGATTGTAATAATCTTTACCAACTTGGTTTGCAATTGATATTGGAAAATTAGCGGAGCAATAGTCGCCCTGACGAGCATCATCACCTTGGAATTGAACAAAAAGTTTTCTTTTAAATAATTTCAATAAAAAAACTTCTACTTTTTGCATCAAAATATTATAGAGACTATATATCGAACCAAAAATTAATTTTAAATATTTCCTTTTTCCGTTATTTGAAATTATTAATGGATAAAATAATGTTCTTCCAAAATTGAAAAAAATAACATCATATTGAAAAACGTAATTTAATAACCATAATTTTTTTAATTCAATCCACAATGGATTATCAAATTTATTAGCAATTATTTTATCAGCTGGGTATCCAAAATAATTTTGATAAACTGAAAATGATTCACTTACCACGCCTAGTTCTACTAGATGTCTACTTATGCCTTGTGGATTCCCACCAACTGTAGTTGGTAGATGCAACACTTTATAGCTTAACTTTTTCAATAGCAATCTATTTTAATTTCAAATACACGAATAACCTGAATAAACATCATTAACTATTCGTTTATTTCATTTAAAACTTCCAACAAATGAAGACTTGGATTGTGTAAATAATTACGCATTTCTGAAATATCACCTATTAAATCGTTAGATTTTTCAGTTTGAAATTCAAAACAGGGTTTTTTACCAAGAAATTCGCCCATTCCCTCACAAATTTGTCTAATTGAAAGAATATCTGGACCAGCAATATTAAAAGTAGAAGAATCTTGCACAGACATAGCTGCTAATACAGCTGAACTTGCATCTTTAACGTGAATTGGGTTTATAAGTATTCCATTTTCCCCTTGAAGGACAATTGGTTTACCATTTGCAACAGAATCCATAAGTCTTGGAATCAACATATTTCTATTTTGACCTGAGCCATACATGAAAAAAGGTCTTAATATTATAACATTAAAAATAGAGGCATAACTTTGGACTAAAATTTCACTACAGGCTTTACTTCCAAGATAAAAACCCAACTGTTTGAAAGGAACTAAAGGGGCATTTTCGTTAAATGGATTAACTCCGTTTCCATATACACCTCCAGATGATGCATATATAAACTGTTTAACCCCTACCTTTCTACCATAGTCCAAGAGTTGAGCTGTTGAATCTATATTTACTTTAAAAACATCTAAAGCACTTTGCGGAAAATCTCGAAAATTTGATGATTGAGCTAAATGTATAATGCAGTCTAATTGACTAGGTAAATCATCAATCCAATGATGTGATGTAAAATCTATTATTCGGTAATTTACACCCTTTACATTTTTTTTTGTGTTTATATGATTTAAAGCTATTACATTGAACCCAAATGAAATCATCGATTTACAAAGCTCATGACCTAGTAGTCCATTGGCACCAGTAATCAACACTGTTAAATTTGAGGACATTATTTTGTTGTATAAATCAAGAGAGGTAAATATAGTCTACTGAATTCAATCTATTATTCTATTATTAACTAATGGATGCTTAATTTTTGGAGATCTATTAGTGTAATCCCCAAATATTGGATGATATAAATTTATTAAAGAATCTTTCTTTCCATATATATAATTTATTATATTGGTAAATAAATACTGAGCTGAATCAAATCCATGATATTTTTCTACATATTCACGACCTGCTCTACCCAATTCTCTTCTGAGTTCAGGTCTGGATATTAGTTTTCTAAGAACATCCACTAAATTTTCAGGTGTACCCGACACTAAAGGGCATTCATTAAAAAATGACCAGCGCCGAAAGGGTAGTATATAATCTTCATTCTCTAAATTTGAAATGGTTGGTAGCCCAGAAGCCATCCCTTCAATTGCATTAAAGCCATGCCCAGTACATATAATTTGTTCAACTAGAATATCTACGTGCTCGTTAAATAATCTTCGAATTTCATTGTTTTGAACTTTTTCTAGAATTAAATATTCAATTGAATAGCCTTCCTCTTTTAATGTACAAATTGCACGCTCTATAAATTCGGACCCTTTAAAACCTTTATGATTAGGACAATGAGCTATTACCACCTTCATTTCTTTACCATCAGCAACACTATTTTTAATTGATTTACTCCACAAATTTAAATCTATACACAATGAAGATGGAGCCAAAACGTCCCAACGTCCAAAGCCATCTGGACCCATAGTTCCTGGTAAAACTACGTCTGCATTCTTTATCCAATAATCGACATTTTTAGCTATTTTATTTTGGACTCTAGAACTTCGGGGGTAGGACATCATTAATCCATGTAAAGTTGAAGTCGATCTAATTCTTCTATACACATAAGAGTCACTTCCATAAGGTATTACTATAATCTTCTTATTAGCCAGTTTTAAGATTTTGTCTTGCAAGAATCTAACAGGAGTAAAACCTACAAAAAAGCCATTAAATGGTAGTACAAACAAATCATATTTAAATAAACATTCAATAAAGGCAAAATAAGGTTTTAACGGATAAATTATCCAATTGTACTTTTCACTTAAAATAATATCCCAATCAGACCTTTTATTTATTAAACTATAAAAATCCGTTGTGAATGTTTCTGAAATATACCCAATTTGTTGCATTGATTTTGACCAATAAGAATTATTAATTATTGGATCACTTCCCCAGACGATTCTTGGCTTTTTTCCAATTCTTTTAAAAAAAAAATTAACATAAAGAGCGCAAAAAAATGCAATAATTACAAATAAATTTGATACCATCCAAATTGCTAATTTTAATATTAAATTTTTAGTACTTATAAACATTGCTATTTTTTAAAAAATAAAAGAATAATTCTGACCTAAAGTTTCGGAGCAAATTAACCTGGATGTTTATTTTGACATTATAAAAATTACTATTATGCGAGCACCAATTTTTCAATGCTAATTTCATTTTCGGTTAGATTATTCGATAATAACTCCCAGACAACATCAATTTCATGGAATTTTTTAGAAATAATAATTCAATGATTCATCACAGGTTTTTTATTTGGGATATTTCTATTAATTTAACAGTAAAATCTCTAAAAATTTTACCCATTTTCTCGTAATCATTTAATTTTTTGCAACGAAAAAGAATCGCATAGATTATGAAACTTATCGTTAATTAAGCAATATATGCGTCAAAATCAGTTGATTTACACTTATTTAAATTTTAACTTTGATTATTCTCTTTCAAAAATATGTTCATCATTAACTCCTTTGGTTTTAGCTTTATTTAGCCATTTATTCACCTGTCTGAGACGGAACTGTCTAATGATGTTATACATTTTTGATAAAATATTTGATTCTAACCAATATTTACCTACATCAGAGATATTCTTAATGACTTTGTTCGGTTGCATTTATTGGTTGAATTCAGTACTAAATAATCCATCGGGTCTGTAAGGGATTGCGAAGTCTATAGTCGTATGAAATCCTTCTACACTTGCTATGGAAAAAACGGATATAGTGTGTATTTCAGACGACATGCTTAATGACATATAATATCCAACTTTGAAGGAAAAAGTGTCGGTATTTACTTCAAAAAAAACATTGATAGTGGTTGTTGATGCAACCAATTTAACCAACTCATTAATTCAACATCCATTACAACATTCTCCCTTTATGCTAAAAGGCTATCTGTTCGATTATATACATCTTTGATTATTTCGTTCTGAAAGAAGAGCCCAGGCTGTGATCCCAGTCCAGTAACTGTCACGGAATTAGGCAATGTTTTGTAAAGAATATTAGCAATGTCGACAAGCCCGCGCATATTCTTTACCGTTGGAGATGGGAATCCAGTAGGTAATCTTACTACTTCTGAGAAATCAATTGCTTTTGATTTTATGAATTCCATTTTTTGTAATTGCTTCAAAAGATCTTCAAGAAGATTATCATTTTGTATAGTTCCCAAAATTTCTATTGATATACGTCTATCACTGTCATTTCCTGAAAAAGTACGATAGTTGGTCACACGATAAAAATCAACACTCTTATCCATTCCGTAGAAATAGGAAACTGGGCTGTTGGTTCTTTCCTCCAACTGCAAATTGTAGATTGTGTGTGCTAGAGGCCTGTCAAGAATTACTGACGAGATGTCAATGCCACAGACTTTTGCAGCTCCAATGACTCCGTTTGAAAAAATTACCTTATCGGCCTTTATCCTGGTATTTTGGTTTTCGATGCTTAAATTAAACATTAATTCATTAGGATCAAACGATTCTATATTACAGTTAAATAGAAACTGAACTCCCCGCTCTCTCAAATCATCTACTATACCGTCAATAAAGCGTCGGGAACCTGCTACACGTGAATAAAAACTTTTTCTACTGTGTCGGAATTTAGCTGGTAATTCGAGTTGTTCTGGAAAGGCATAGATTGATCGATAGACCTCATTGACACTATTTTCAAGCCAATTCTCTTTATCTGCGCTAATAACGCGTGATATTCCTGACAATAACAAAGAGAAGCCAGCGAGTTCAGAAGCCGGAGTTTTAAAGAGGTTTTCCTGGATTCCGTAAACCACATCCTCAGTTATTCTCCTTCCAAACCGAGCGTAAGAAATATCCAACATTTTCGCAAGGGGATCAATTGTTGGCAGATTTGATACGCCTAATAAATGCTTGTGCAAATCAGCACTTAAAACGGCAAAATCATTACTGTTGCGTAGGTCAGGAAAAGACGCGTTCGTTTGCAATACTCCATTAAGGTATGATCCTGCAATATCGCCCGTTCCATTTTCAAAAACAATCAGGTCCTCGTGTGCAATGGCGCCCTGAATATAAGAATCCACTTCATTTAAACCCGTTTCCTGAAATATGTGTGTGCCTATGTCAAAATACAGACCATTCGGATATACGATTCCGCTAAGTAAGCCGCCAGGTTGAGTGTTCCGTTCGATAATGGTTATAGAAGCTGTGATATCAACTGAAAGTATTCTCCACGCAGATATTAATCCTCCAATACCAGAACCCACAATGACATAAGTTCTTTTCATTGCTTCTCAAAGATATTATCAGGTCTGAGAATATTTGAGTTCTTATGAACAATCAACGTGAATTCATAAGGCAACAGATCATGACGGATTTGAAATTTTCTTCCCAAATGTTTAACACAGAATTCAGCAATTTCCTGTACTGAGAAATGTTGAGAATTAGATTGTTTAAAATCAACAAAATCACTAAGAAAATCACAAATCAGGACCTCACCGGTAATATCGAACAGATATTTGATTCGATCGAATGCATATTGTTTTGATATTGCTGGATCTTCATGTGTTATAATATTAAAAACTCCGGAAGAAAAAACTATATCAAAATTTTTTCCTATAAGGTCATTTGAGCCGACAACAAAGAAGTCAGCTTTGCTATATTTTTCTTTACATTTCTCGATAAATTCCGGAAGCATATCAACACCCGTATAATTAACATCCTTACCATTCGTTTTACTTCCAATATAATCATGCAAATAGCCTAATCCACATCCATAATCACAAACGGACAACTTACCTTGTTTGAGAAATGGATCGATTGCGCTGAATCGTGTGGAGTTTCTCCCTTTAGGAGTCAGCAATGACGCAGGTGAATCACCATGCTCGGTAAAACTGTTTCGATACAAATCTTTTATAGCCTCGAAATAAGTCATATTTCAACTGTTTAATACTTGTACAAATAATAAAATGGGAAATCGAATTGTAATTGCTCAATAGGTATACTTCTTATTTTATCGGAAGTCCTTCTGCTATAATATCCATAAGGATAATCAACAGAACCCCATTTTTTTTTTAAAACGGTAAACGCCCTCCTGTGACAACCAAGTTCCACCCCAGTTCCACTGCTTATAACCACGATCTATCATCTTTATCATAATCCGATAGATCAATGCAGATAATACCTGGCTTTCGCGCCATTCATTCTTTACAACTGGAGTAAAGTATTCTATGGTTTGTGCATATAAGATAATCAGAACACCACACACCGGTTCACCGTTAGCCTCTCCAATATAAAGTTCGCAATCATTTCCAAACGATGATCTTAATGCCGAGAAAACAGCGAGCGGCTTAGGCAATCCTCCTAAATTAAGTATAGATTCTGTATGTTCCGAATGCAACCACTCAAACGAGGCATCATCACCTTTAAGTTCAATTGTTAGCTTAGTCTTCTCGCCTTTACGGATCATATTCCGTGTTTTGGAGTGAAAAATAGACATCAGAGCCTCTTCAATATCTGGTTGTTGATCAGGAAACTTGGTAAGTTGGCCGATTCTTTCATCAATCTTTTCGAAATCACTTTTTTCAGGATCATCTTGAACTATCGGATTTAAAGGATTTTCGATAAAATTAGCAATATCTGCCTTTCTCTCGTCTGCGAATCCACAATATCCTTTAAGAAGTAAATTAACAATTTCAATCTCTTTTTCTTTCTTCAATACGAGAGGTCCACCGTAACTTCCGTAAAACGGAAGACTATTCAGTACTGTACAATCACCATTGTTTTTTAGCGAAAAAGGTAGTAAGCCGAGCAAGTTATCGTTATCAGTTACCGTAACATAGTAAAATTCAGAGCCAGACATTATATTTTTCAGAAACGAAATAAATCCTGATGAATAATAAACCATCTGGTTTCCATAAGCAATCAGTTGCTTATCAATGCCAAGGAAATAATTTTCATTCTTATCAGAAAATTCTACAATGCTTATTTTCATCTATCTTAAATACCTAAGCCGTGATTCTCGTTTCTTAAAAAAAGTTTACACCACCATTCGAAATTCATTAGGCTCCATAGCAGAAGGCGATGATTAATTCTCTGTTCGCAATGTTCATGAATTATTTTCTTGATGAATTGAGGTTGAATAAATTCATGACACGCAATATCTTTCCCTAGGAGAAGATCCTTAACATATGCAGCATTTTCACCTCGGTACCAGCTTTCATCTGGGGCACTAAAACCCTGCTTTTTTCTATTGACGATGGTTTCAGGCAAAATACCCTCCATAGATTTTCTGAGCACATTTTTTCCATCATCAAACTGCAGATATCGCGACTTTTTAGCGAAATCGTTTTCGTTAACTTGTTTCATCATTTCCAGATTTCCAAGTTTATGTTTAACAGGTATCTTTTGTGCAAATTCAACCAGATTATTGTCTAAAAATGGGAATCGCTCTTCAAGACCATTTGCCATAGCAAGTTTATCACCAACAAGCAGTAATCCGGGCAAAAATGTCTTTATTTCAAAATAAAGACTATTCTGAATATGATGCTCTGGTGTGTCATATTTTAACTTACCATTAAAGGTAAACACCCGTTCAAAAATCTCACGAGGTTCATTTATATTTATTGAGGAGAATACTTCAGGTTGAAACAAATTTTGTTTTTGATCATCTGAAACAAGGCGCTGCCAAAAGCCATAATATTGACTAAAAAAATCCTTTTGATCAAGAGATTGGAACACCCGATAATATCTCCAGGGATAACCCCCAAAGAGCTCATCGCCCCCAGTTCCTTGTAAACATACTTTTACAAATTTACTCGCCAACCTACTAATATAATAGTTCGGATAGCTCATACCCACCCTCAGATCCTCCAAATGCCAAACTACTCTGGGAAGACTCCATTTAAGGTCTCCCGCATTAATAACTTGCTCGTAATGTTCCGATTTAATGAAATTTGCTGTTAATTCCGCATCAATGCGTTCATCATATCCTGCCTCTACACCATGTACCTCACTCATTTCAAAACCCGCCGTAAAGGTATATAAGCGGTTAACATGCTTGCTAGCCATTACAGAAATAGATCCGGAATCCATCCCACCAGAAAGGTAAGAACCAACAGATACATCAGATACCATTTGGCTCGCTACAGCTTTTTGCATGAGATTTTGTGTTTCCTCTATTCCATCCTCAAAAGATATATGTTCATCTGGTTTTGAAAAATCATAATCCCACCAGGAATTATGCTTTATTCCCGTTGTTGAACTATTAATAGAAACAGTATTTGCGGGTGGAAGCATGGTGACCCCTTTAAAAAGAGTTCGATAGGTAAAAAGATTTTGAAAGGTGAAATACTCGTTTAAAGCATCTAAATCTATCTCAACTTTAAAGTTGGAGTGTTGCATGAACGATTTTATCTCAGATGCAAATAGTAAAACTCCATTATTGAACCAGTAATAAAGTGGTTTAATTCCGTAACGGTCCCTACTAAGCCATAAAGTCTTAGTTGGTTTATGCCACGCTCCAACGGCAAACATCCCGTTTAATTTTTCAAAAAAAGCTGGTCCATATTCCGCCAAACCCTCACTTATTACTTCAGTATCTGAAGAAGATAGAAACTCATGTCCCTTGGATCTTAAGTCAATCCTAAGTTCGAGATAGTTATAGATACAACCATTAAATACGATTAACCATTCTCCATTATGAGATGGCATAGGTTGTGCCCCCTTTGCTGAAAGATCAAGAATTGACAGACGTCTATGACCTAAACCCAAATTATCATCAATAAATATACCCTCACCATCAGGTCCGCGGTGTGCAATAGCATGGGTTACTTTAACCATCTCCTGATGAGTAACAGCTATCCCGTTTAGATTAAAAATTCCAGCTATACCGCACATTGAATATGAATAGTGTTTTTAAAGTGCCTTAATAACTGAAACAACATAATCAAAATCTTCTGCTACCATGCGGTTGTGCAATGGAATAGACATGGAATAGTTATTAGCAGCCTGCGCGCCTGGATAATCCGAAGGTTGAATGTTAAATTTCTCTTTATAAAAATTTAGCATGTGAACAGCATGAGTTCCTGGTCTTGTAGAAATACCTTGTTGTTGAAGTAACTCCATTATTTCATTTCGACTGGCAGGTGACTTAAATTCATCCACAAAGGTTACAAATGATTGCCACCCATGTTTGTAATCAGCGCCATGTTTAGGAGTCCTTAACCAAGGAATTGAATCTAATTCTTTGGTATAAAAATTAGCCCATTTTTCACGCTCATTAATAAACTGATTTAATTTTTTAATTTGAACAACCCCTACTGCACCCTGTAAATCAGTCATCCTATAATTATAACCTAAGGCATTAAAGTCAGGAAGCATATAAGGTTTTGCACCATGATGTCTCTGCTCTTCAGAGATTGAAGCACCATGATTCCTCAGCATTCCCATTATTTCAGCTAATTTATCATCATTTGTAGTAATCATCCCTCCTTCACCTGTTGTAACAGATTTTCTTGGATGGAATGAAAAGCAACCAATAGTTCCAAGTCCTCCAGCTGGTGTTCCTTTGTAGGAAGCACCTGCAGCACAAGCACCATCTTCTATTAATGGAATATTTCCCGCAATCTCTTTTATTTTATCCATATCGGCGCAAAGACCAAATAAATGAACTGGAATTATTGCTTTTGTCTTTGATGTAATACGTTTGCTTAAATCTTCAGGATTTATATTAAATGTAAATGGATCTATATCTACAAAAACAACTTTTGCACCACAATATAAAACAACATTTGCTGTCGATACCCAAGTGAATGCTGGTACAATAACCTCATCCCCTTCTTTGATATCCAGAGCCACCAGAGCCAAATGCAGTGCAGTGGTCGCACTAGTCACGGCAAGTGCATGCTTAACACCATGGCGCTCGGCAAAAAGCTGTTCAAACTCACGAACTTTTGGCCCCGAAGTTAGCCAACCACTAATTAGAGGTTCTTTTAATGCCTCCCACTCTTCTTGACCTGTCACAGGTAAGGAAATAGGTATTATTCTTTTATTTAACATTTTAAACTTATTTCAACTTATCAATACCAGTATCAATTCTCCAATCAATTAATTTCTGAAGTCCCTCCTTCAAAGAATATTTATACAAAAACCCTAATTCCTTTTCTGCCTTAACTCTTGATCCAATTCTATTTTGAACCAATGCCCTTGCATCGTCTTCAGAATATGGTTTATAGGTTACTTTTAAATCCGACATCTTTAAACTCAATATAGTATCGCAAAGTTCTTTGATAGAGGTTTGAACCTCAGTGCCCACGTTATACATACCAAATTTAGTATCACTTTTTAATGCATCTACGTTACATCTCGCAACATCCTCCACGTAAATAAAATCATAAGCCTGCGAACCATCGCCATTAATTACTGGGGCCTCGTTTGCTTCAATCTTATTTAACATAATAGGCACAACTCCTGTATAAGCAGCTGTTTGATCCTGATGTGGACCATATACATTCATGTATCTCAACCCTATGAATGGCAATCCATAGCGATCATTAAATGCAGTAGCCATGGCCTCTCCTGCTATTTTAGATGCCCCATAAAAGTTTTTATTATTAAATGGATGATTCTCCGTCATTGGAAGTTCAACGGCATCACCATAAACAGATGCAGAGGAAGACCAAACCAACTTTTTTATATTATGTTTTACACATGCCTCAAGTACATTAAAAGTACCCGCTATATTGACTTCAAAAGCTGTTCTGGGAAAATCCTTACAATGTAACAACCACATAGCAGAAAGACATATTACATAATCTTTTCCTTTCATGGCATTATCCAGAATATCCAAATCCCTGATATCTCCTCCAATGGGAAAAATACTACATCTTGCATCCATTAATTGATTTGTAAGATATTCTTTTTTTCCTCTTGCAAAGTTATCGTAAATAACTACTTCTCCCACATCCTCTTTTAGAAGTTCTGAAACTACAAAACTACCAATAAAACCAGCACCGCCAATTACTAATATTTTAGCATTCTTTATTTCCATTTTGCTTATTTTTAGTTATTCATAATCACTCACCTCACCATCTCCTCATATACTCCCTCTTCAACCA
>Ga0129325_1282309_pt1 | contig 14007 bp, 11 predicted proteins | sample CPBNA1_9_FD_105435 | JGI IMG/M metagenome (GOLD analysis project Ga0129325, IMG submission 105435) | Freshwater to marine salinity gradient microbial communities from Chesapeake Bay, USA - CPBay_Spr_15_0.2_RNA1 (Metagenome Metatranscriptome) | ecosystem: Environmental > Aquatic > Marine >... | reverse complement strand
TTTGTAACTTAAGATTATTCTCAGTCCTTGGTACACAGGAGTGTAACACCTTAAAGTTTCCATTTCATTGGTGCAGTGACACCTCTGTTTGGATTTTGTGGAGCAGATTGTCCTTCTGCCTTGAGGAAGCATCTGAAGATTAAGTACTTGTCATTCCTCTTTGGATACTTGTAGACTGGGCAGTTGTAGGCGGTTTTCTTAAGCATCTCGAGATCGACCTTTGGTCTGGCGGCACCTGGTCTCTCGTCCTTGGCAGTGGAGATGGCTGAGACGAGCATGATTGGGAATTGGTAGAATAATACCTTTGGCTCAGACTCATCAAGTCTCTTCTCACCCTTGTGCCATCCAGAACCCTCAAGGTAGAGTCCATGGATATAGACACCCTCTGGAGGTGGGTTGATTGTTCTTCCCTCAATTCTTCCATCATCTCCTTAGATGACATCCTTAGTCACTTCAGTGGTGTACTCTACGGCATCAAGGGACCATCCTTGAGCTGCCTTTTGTCTTGTGACCTCTTGCTTCATGGAAGTAAGGAAACCTTGTGGGTTGAAGAAACCGGTAAGCCAGAAGGATGGAGGTCTCTCCTTAGAGATCCAAGAGTTGAGCTGATGGTATCTATCAAGGAGACCCTTAATCCATCCTGAGAGAGATGGGGTCAACCAGGAGATCTCAACGCCAGTTGGATCATAAAGCCACTTATGTGGAACTCTGAAATCGTAAACGGCGTTGATAGCGTCAACGAGATCTGGGGTCATGATGATGGTTCCCTCAATGGCATCGATCATGCTGACCATTGTTCCTCTGACGATGTTAAGAATACTCTGGAATCTCTGAATCTCTTGGAACAAGAAGATATTAAGTGGAATGGTCTCGTAACTTCCGTTGACTGCGGCAAGACCCTTTGGTCCTCTTAGAACTCTCATTCTCTCTTGAACATCAAGCATGATGAAATCTTGAGGAAGCATTGGAATAAGCTCCTTCTCAAGCTTCTCCTTGACTTCTTCCTCACGAGACTTTCCACTTCCTCCGGATGCTTCCTTTGGTTGAGTGTCAAGCAATGTGTTGATCATAGAAATAGACTGGTTGAGTCTGTATGTTAGATCAGCATTTGGATGAAGTCCGAAAATTGGAGGGTTGTCCTTGCCTGGAATCTCAGCAATGTACTCAAGGAATTTGACGTGCTCAACAGCCTCTGGGATCATGTAAGTGAACTCAGTAACTTAGGCATTGAAGCAGTAGTGTGGCTGGAAGACAACATCTTGGACCCACATCTCTCCATAGGTCTTGAACATCTCTCTATCGAGACCATCAGTGATTCTACCACCATATTGTACCTCACAGACCATGTATTGCATGGCTTTCCATGAGTATGGGGTGTTTAGGGCAGCACATTGATTCATGTGCTTCTCGACGTAGAGGAGTGATGCCTCCAGGTCAGAGTTATTGAATTCGTATCCGATACAGAATCCAAGTGGTCCGAACTTTCTTCTTTCCTGAACGATTGAGTGCATAAAGCAAATAGAGAACACAAGGGATCTCCACTTATCGTATGGCTCGACCTTTTCGAGGAAGTCTTGGTTGATCATAGTGTTGAAGGTTCTTGATAGACCAGCTTGAAGTCCCATAGGTGGCTCAGTGGTTACCTTAATGGCCATTTGAAGAAGACCAAGTGGGAACTCATTGTGAGGAGAGCAAGTGATCCAGAGTCTGAATTCCTCGTGGATATCCTTATCCTTTGGATTGAGAATTTCTTCCATTTCAGCCATGAACTCAAGACAGAGATGGCAGTTGTTGAGCACAACCCACTTTCCAGTGATGAATCCAGTCTCAATAAGCTATTTGGCTGGGCCCTCCATCTCCTCTCCCATGGATACCTTACCAGTTGGGAACTTTCTCTTTCTCTTGGCGTACTCATCAATTGGTCCAGTTGGGTCAGCACCAGCTGAGAGTAAATAAAGAACTGGAATCTTTGGTTGAGATTCATCGAAAAGATCTGCGATCTAATCGGTAACTGGGGCAACAAATTCCTCTCCAAGTACCTCTTTGATGAATTGACCGGCAGCCAAAAGGGTTCTATCCTCTCTCATTGCTCTAACGAGGCATAGATGAATGAAGTGACCAATGTTCTGGTCAGCGCTGATCTTCTCTTCATAATCTGGAACTGGAGTATTCTCTGGCTCGTTCTCATCAATCCACTTCTTCCAGAGTTGTTCATTTCTGTTGACTCTCTCTGGAAGCTCTTTGAAGAACATGGTGTGATCATTGTTGAACTTGTGCTTTGAAAGAGCCTTGAGGTTAAGCCATTGCTTTTGCTGCATCCAGTTGAATGGCTTGTTTCTGTCATCAATACCTGAACCAGCCTTAAGAAGGAGACCAACGTCACCACTGGTAAGTTTTCCTTCCTTGATGAGAATCTTGGTGGCCATCATGAGCTTGAAGGTAATCTTATCTCTTTCGAAGAGACCTCTATTGATATACCTGTATACTCTTCTTGTGAGCCATTGAGTAATGATGTTGACTCTATCCTTAACAAGTTGAGCCTTTGGTGATGCCATAATACCATAATCGAACAGTGTCAAGAACTGTTGAAGGGATGTGTTGTACATCCAGTTGATGAGTGACATCTCGACAATACAGAAGTAAAGAACTGCACCTCTAGCGGCAACTGGTCTGAAGAGTTCTCTCTTATCGTTAATCTCAATTTTCTTCTCTTTGGATTCAACGAGCTTCTCATTGACCTCCTTGGATTTGGTCTTAATGGTGGCGAGCACATCAATGAGCTCAGTATCGTCAAGAAGAGATCCGGTGGCACTGGCAAGACGTTCGAGAAGTTACTCCTCGTAAGTCTGGAGGGTCTTGGTGTTGAATGTTACTTCCTCTTGAAGTTGAGAAAGTTGATCCTCAAGAGATTTTTGCTCCATAGAAATCAATCTACCAAGAAGCTGCTGCTCAAGACCTCCCTGTGTGACAGTGAAATCAATGATAGTAGCCTTAGCAGCCAACTCTGGTGAGAAATGAGGATTGGCAAGACGGGAAGTCATGTAGAGTCTGAATCTCTCGTCAAAGTCCATCTCTTGATCAGCAAGCTTGATGAAGCATTTCTTACCCTTTCTAGAGATTTGCTTCTCTAAAACTGGATCGAGCATTGGATCGACCTCGTTCTCGATGGATTCGATAAGTACTGGGTATCCGTTCTCAATTGGGAATTGAAGAGCTCTCTTAAGATCTGATACGTTAAGACTAATAACTGTGTTCTGCTCCATAAGCTCTGGCTCTCTGTTCTTAATCCAGGTGAGAGCTTGGGATTGAGGATCAATCATGAGTGGATATCTTGATGATCTGGTGACCATGATACCATTCTGGATGGAGAGGTCATCAGTTGGAAGACCTTCCAAGTTCCATTCTCCAATTGTGGCTGGGTCAACCAAGAATTGAGTCAATTGGAGATCCTCAGATACTGGGATAGTTCTAGCCATCAAGTCAGTGTGGAAGTACTCCTCGAGGAGCTTAGATCTGAACTCTGAGTTGAATGGTCCACAGTAGGAGACGAAGGCACATGCCTTAGCAACATCTCCGACAAGTCTTTGTTTCAAGGACTTGAACTCGTTGGCACTTGAAATCCATCTATCCTTGTTGTCTTGCAGAGAGTTAATGAGTCTATTGGCCTAGTCCATCTTCTTCCTGGTCTTAGCGGCTCTTTCTTGAAGGGCATTCTTCTCTGCCATCTGGTCATCGAACTTCTTTCTAAGACGCTCTTTCAAGGCTGTTACTTCAGCAAGCTCAGCCTCAGCAGCAGCAAGGTTGTCCTCGGCCTCTTTAAGCTCAACCATCTTAATTTCAAGCATTCTAAGCTTTGGCTTGACAATCTTGGATTGCTTATGATAATCACTCATAGCAGCGGCCCAGACGCACATACCCTCAAGTGCAGATGAGGATTTCTTGGCAACTGGTCCAGTGAAGACTTCTCTGTCATCTGGAGTTCTGAGAGTTAGATATGGCTCAAGTAGCTCAATAGTCTCCTCATTGATATTATCCTTATCGTTCTGAGAGAAATCAAGAAGATCCTTGAGGAAATTCTGACTACTGAGAGTACCCTTAGTGTGAACGTCGAATGAATCGTGCACGAATGGAATATCGGTCTTGAGGATATTCATGGACTTGTTCTTAACTGGATCAAGAGATCTCTGGAAAAGAACATGGATTGTGTCCATGATAAGTCTGGTGGTATCGACTGCATTTCTCATACCCTTGAGCTCATTGATATCTCCTGGTCTAATGGAATCGACTGCTGCCTCAGCTTTTTTGAGGTATGGGAGAGCATTCTGAAGATCATGATCGGCTTGCTCTTTCTCCTTCATGATCATGTTTTTGGAACTGATACAGTTGTCGGCGACAATAGCGACTTCATCGGCCTTCTCCTTAGCCTTTTTGTTCTCGACTTCGAGTTCCTTAAGGAGCTTGTCTGTGACTTCAGAGGCTTCCTTGAGTTTGACCTCTTCTTTTCTAAGGTCGACCTTAAGCTCCTCAACACCCTGAGCAGCCTCAGCAAGTCTATCAAGTCCTTTGACAATGTTGGACTCTTCAACATCAATGCCATTGTATTTCTTAGTGTACACTAACTTGTATTGATCGATGAAGGATAGATAACTCTTTGGAGTAACGTAAACGTTTCTTCTCATTCTCTGGAAGTAAATTCCGCACACCTCATTTACGAGATCGTGGACCTTACCCATATGTTTTTCAAGATTTTCCTTGGTCTCTTTGGTGGCATCAAGCTTGAAGCCATCGAGGAACTTGTGGGATACAGCAACAAGTGCATCCTCTGGCCAGGAGAGGAACCAATCAATATTGCACTGAGAGAAGAGAGATGGGAACTTCTGAGCTCTCTCTCTGAACTTGACTCCGACTGGGGAGAATGCAAGGACTGTGTGGAGGCAATCCTTTACTCTGTTGATGAAGAAGATCCAGAGTTCGAGCATCGATGGCTCAACACCCTTTTGCAAGCCCATTTCTTTTCCATAAAGTGGTTTGCATTCGATACAGAGGATATCCTTCTCATCCTTTGGAATGAGACCTGGGATCTCACCAGTGGCAAGCATACTATTGATGGCCTCCAAGAAGGTCTCAGACTTGATCTCTGCATCAGTCATAATAAATGTGACTTGTTTTCCTCCTGGACCAGCTTGTCTGTAAAGCTCCAAAATATCCTCCTTCAAGTTGTTGTCGTTGTATGTCTTAGTGAGGGAGATTTAGAAGAAGTTGTGCTGGCAGATGAAAGCTGCAAGCTTGGTGAGAGATTGCTTTCCGGAACCTCCAACACCGACAAGAAGTACGTTTCCACTTGGTGAATTGATGATTCTTGTGACTCTCAATAAATGCTTAAGAGCATCATCGAAAATGACCAAGTTCATCTTCTTTGCTGGAAACTTCTCGTTGTATTTATCGAGCTTCTTCATTGTGATATCTCTGATGGTCTCGATATCTGGGCAAGCCTCATAAACGAATGGAGCTACCTCTTGGATATCACCATACTCGTCGATGACGTCTTCTCTTTGGTAATCAGCGAACAAGAAGTTAGTCATGAGTTGTTCATCCTCGAATCCTAGTTGCTCTCTGAACTTCTCTTTGGTTACTCTGTCAAGCATGTCTGAGAAGACTTTCTTGTCTGGGTTGTTTGTGAGCTTATCGATGAAGACTCTATCGCACTCATGTCTCCAGAGAGCGATCAAGAAAAGCTCAGGTCTAATCTTCTCTTTGATGTTCAAGCACTTCTCAATAACTTTGTACTCGTATTTTTGGGCAACACCACAAATACCTTGGAAGACTCTTGCTAGCTCACGAATGGTGAAATTGTAATGGAACTTGGATGGAGTTGGCAAGAGTCTTCTCTTGACTGCATCCCAAATACTGATGGTAGCGTCAATGAGGAATGGTCTCATTCCAATGACCTCTTGGGTATATTTCTTTGGATTGAAAAGAACCTCAAGAATTCTACCATAGATGTTCTCAATGGCTCTTTGGGATGGTGGGGTCATGTTGATGGAGAAGAAATGTCTCTTCAATCTGTGTGGAATATCATTTCTTCCACCACCTGGATGGTTCATAGCGGCGAGGAATTGAAGGTTCTCGATAGCTCTGAAGTATCCTCTTTCTTCCTTAGAAAGGAAATAGAATCCTTTAGCCTCAATGAGTTGTCTGGTAATCTCAAGGGTAATCTGATCTCCCCAAGTGTTGACGAATGGCATGGATACATCATCAAGGAACACAGACATTTTCTTGCCTCCAGTTGGGACGAAGGTCTTTGATTGCTTCTTCTCAAGCTCAGCCTCAATGGACTCTTGGAAGTTATATGGAGTGGTAGCACTAGAGAAGTTGATTCTCTTGAATAGCATGTACTCAGAGTCGAATTTGCTAGTGTACATGAGCATGACAGAAGTCTTGGCAGTACCTGGACCTCCTACAAGAAGAGTGTTCAAATGACCAAGCTCCTTTCTCTTCTCAGATCTCCAGACTGGAAGTTTAGCAATCTTTTCGATGATAAACTCAGCTCTTGTGGAGTCACCAGTTGGGATGAGCAATTGAGAGAATGCAATTCTCTTAGGTGGTTGCCAAACTTCGGCTTCCCAAAGCTTCCATTGCTTAGTGCTCTCATCAATATAGTAGTCAAAGACGGTCTCTTTGTCTACTGACATTCTTTGTGGAGAGATTGGTGGGAGTGGAGCACTTCTTGACTCCAAGAACTTGTGGAACTTCTCTCTATCCTCAGTCTCGAAAAGACCAGCGAAGGCCCAGGCCATGGAGTAGATGAAGAATTTCTCGAAAGCGGCCTTATCAATGACCTCTTGAGCAGCAAGATATTTTTGAAGGATAGCAACCAACAAGTTCAACATCTGATTGCATCTGATGACCTCTGGGCAAGGCATAACGTAGGTATAGTCTTTAGCAAGAGTGTTCATAAGATCGGGTTTTTCAATGTACTTATGGCAAAACTCAGCGATCCAAGTTCCTTCCTCTTGATTGCAAGACTCTCTCATCTCCTGTCTATCCTTGGACCAGGTATCAACGAGTGGTCTCCATCCAAGATCTCCAGCAGATACGTAGATAATACCACATCTGGAGACAGTAGCTGGGGAGGCATTGTTTAAGTTCTCTACCTCGAACACCATCTTGGTGTTGTCAGTCATTGGAATTCTATCAGCATTGGCAAGGGTGAGAATTCTGTTATCATCAAGCACAGTGTTGAGATTCTCAATCCAGATGGCATCGACTGGACCGTCACATACGATCCAGGAGATGTGTCTGTTCTTCTTGTCATTACATTTCTTCCAGATTTCAGAGAATACACCTGGAACCCACTCTCCAGTGACAGTGTTCATGACACCATACATCTGCTGTCCAGTGATGGACTTAGGGTTCATTCTAGTGAGCTTGTGAACGTTACCGATTGGGGCTGGAGTGTTGGTCAAAGCCTCAGTAAGAGTGTTCATGATAGTAGTCTTTCCACTACCAGCAGATCCTACAACCATAAATCCGTGACGCACAAGGGAGGTCTCATAAAGCTGAATGATTTTGATGAACCATTCACCTTTTTCGACAAGGTTGTTGGTCTTCATAAGCTCTTTGACGCTCTTCTCAACTTCCTTGTAGAGTTTCTTTGGAATGTTCTTTCCTTGTTTTGGGAAGATATCGAGAAGAAGTTGCAAGAAAAGTGGAATATCTTGAGCAACAAATTTGGACAAGTTCATATCTCTGAGAGTTCTGGCCATGATGAGTTCCTCATCAGTTCCAGCAGCCTCAGATCTCTTGGAGTTACCAGCAGTTCTAAGTACGGAAAGAATGTTTCTGAGTCCGAAATCATAATGTCTCTGCTTTGAAAGTTGCTCCTCGCAAAGTTTGTAAAGGGTGTTGAACTTGTAGGAAAGGGCATCATAGGTATCATAACCTACAGATGCAAGCTTGACCATCATGATGATTCTTCTGTCTGGCACCATCATCGTGACTCCTCTGAAGAGGACCTTCAAGTTCTCTGGAAGCTCTTGTCTTCCGGCGTAACCTGGGTTCATTGTGATGAAATATCCACATGATTTGATCAAGAGAATTGGGTTCTCCTCATTTGGGAAGTCGAATCTCTTTAGGTCTTGCTTCTTGGCCATGGTGATGGACTCAACCTGGGCAGCTACGACAGAGAGGGTAGCAAGAGAAATTCTGTTGAACTCATCGAAACAACCCCAGAGACCAGATTGGCAAACACCCTTGAAGATCTTGGCCATATCTCTGAACTTATGCTCGTCAGAGCAGTTGGTGACGACGACGAAAATACCAAGGGTTCTTCCAAGATCCTTGACAGTCTCAGTCTTTCCAGTTCCAGCTGGTCCAGCTGGAGCTCCACCATAAAGCATACCAAGGGCCTGAGAAAGAGTCATGTAGCATCTATCAGTAAGATCGGTAATGCAGAGTCTCTCTTTGGCTCCAAGGAACTCATAGGAGTAAGTGAAGTCGACATCAGTGATGGAGACTTGAACATCTCCCTCCTGGTTCATAGAACATCTAGTGTTCTTGGTCCAATCGAAATCGTTGGTGTCCTTGATCTTGTTTTGCTTGGCCATGTCATAGATGATGTAGAAAAGATCTCTCTGATGGACATGGATTGTCACAAGAGTTTCAACTTTCATTCTCTTAAGCTTGTTAAGGTCCATAAGACAGAGTTCAGTGAGTTCAGACATAATGTGGTTGATTTCCTTCTTCTTTCTCTCGAACTCAGCGATCTTCTCTTTTGAGCTCTTCTCAAGGCACTCAATAACCTTTTGGGTCCAAAGCATCTGGATTCCAAGAAGGGCAACCTGTGAAGGATAGCCGTCGATGAATTCCTTAAGAGGAAGACTGAAGCAGTCTTGTGATCCTCTTGAGCAGACAATCTTCATTGAAAGCTGCATCTGCTTCTCTAATCTGCAAAGCCAGTCCTCAATAGCTCCCTCAGCTTAAACACCTTCTGAGAGTTGAATGACCTCAATGTTGTCTCCCATGATGAAGACGAGATCGTTGATTTGTCTTCTGTTTGACTCGTCGAAATTGACTCTATTGATAGCATCGAAAAGCTTCTCAAAGTCATCTTGAACGGCGTTTGGATCAGATCCTACGGAAAGAATCTTAAGAAGATCAGCGTCAGAGCAGAAATAGAATCTTGGGAAGATGTTTCTCTTGTTCTCAAGATAGTTCTCAAGCTTCTTCTAGCACACCTCAAGTCCTTCTTGGAGGCCTCCGAGGGAGTTAAGAAGAATATCGTTGGTGCAGCATTGGATGACGTTCTTTTGCTCGTTGGCTCTCTCCATAATCTTGAGCCATGCCTTGTCAATACCCTTGAACTTCTTGGCCATGATTGGCATGTTCTTGGCGATATCTCCTGAGGTGAACACCGATACCAAGTTAGTCCATAGAGTCTGGACTTTGAGCCATTTCTCAAGTGTATCTGAAATGTCTGAAAGGAGACCCATCTTCTCGCTGACGATGGCCTTGAATGGAATAACCTGTCTGGTGGCATTCATCTGATTGAGGGTCATGATATCCTCCTCAAGTCTCTCTTGAATCTCGAGAATGTTTCCTCCAAGAGTGGCTGGAGCATCAACTCCCTTCCAGGTCTTGATCTCGAGCTCAGCAAACTCCCAATAGGCGTTGATTTCCTCGTTAAGTTTCTTCTCAAGAGCGAGTTGCTTGTCAGCCTAATCGCAGATATCCTCGATATCTTCCTACACTGGAAGAAGAGGAGCTGAGAGAAGTTGAGAAAGAGTGAAAGTCTCACTGGTGTATGGAATATCTTCCTTGGTCAACTCAATGACCTCATCCCAATGTCTTGGTCTGATTGAGTGCTTGGCAAGACCCTCAACAAGTGGAAGAATAGTATCCATGTCGTCAATCTCTTGCTTAAGCTCCTTGTAGGCATCCCAACCCTTGAGCATACCTGGAAGCTTAGAGCAGTCCTTGGCAAAGTTCTCGATTTGCTCCTTCATGGCATCGATATTAGTCTGAATATCAGTCCATGGAATATCTCTCCACTTACCAATGGTATCCTTGACCTTGGAGTAAAGACTGTAAAGTTTATCGAGAAGTTCGATCTACTTAGCAGTCTCGCTAAGAGCTGGATAGTTCTGGTTTGGAAGTCCGAAAAGACCCTCTCCGGCGTTGTAGGAGTCAAACTTTCTCTTTCTGATGGAGTACTCCTCTGAGAACATTCTAAGTCTGTTAAGAGCCTCTCTTGGCTCAATTCCTGTGACCATTGGTCCGTTCTTCTCGAAGTTCTTTCTGAAATCTATAACATCATCAACTAAGACGTTGATTCCAAGGATAAGTGACTTCTTGAAGTCAGCTTGTTGACCCTGTAGGTCGTTTCTGATGTTGACGGCTTGATCTACAAGTTGTCCCCAGTCCTTATCAAGGATAGTTTGTGGATCCATCTCTTCTTTCTCCATGATCTCTGGGATGTAGGTATCCAAAAGAGCATACATCTCGATGACTGGTCTGAATTGGATCTCGATCTCAGAGTCCTTCTTTCTGATCTCCTCAAGAGCATGCATAACTTGACCAAGACTATCAATGTCCTTGGCTGGCTTTTCGATCTTGAGCTTGATTTGCTTGATGTTGTCAGTGAGATTTTCAAGCATAGTCTTGGCTCTCTTGTGAAGGTCCTTGGAGTAGGAATCTTTCCATGACTCGATCCATTTCATGAGACCTGTCTTGACGTTGTCAGTCTTGAGACTAAGAGCACCGATTTGATGGAAGTTAAGGATGATTGAGACATCGTCACCGAAGTTGGTGAATTCCTTGAGCTTCTCCTCAAAGTCTTCCAATTGTGGGCTCTTGGAGTTGAACTTTTTGAGGTCCTCATCGATTCTTCTCTTCCAGAGCCAGTCGAACTTCTCAAAACTCTGAAGGAACTTAATGACGTTGTTCTTGGTGCCTTGGATGGAACCAGTAAGAAGCAAGATGACCTTAACGATCTCCTTATCCTTGGCGATCCAGTCATAGAATGGCTCTCTCTAGTCCTCTGGTTGATCCTTTTGGTTCCAGTTCTGGACATTCTTGGTGGACTTGAGTACGTGACTAGCAGCTCTGTTGATAGCGCTCTAGACTTCCTCAAGGGTTGGCTTCAAAGTGCAGGTATCTCCCTCAAGATGAACATCAACTTCAAAGAATGGCTTAAGGATCTGTTTTGGCATGTTTCTTCTTCCACAGATTCTCTCCTTCATCTGATTAAGAGAATACTTGGTGGCGTGAAGAAGAGCCTGATACATGGACCAATTGTAGTATTTGGAAAGCTTCTGGATTTCCTCAGCTGAGATTGGCTCAACATGTTGGTCAAGTTGGTAAGAGCAGATAGTCTGGATGAGATCTTCAACTGCTCCCTCGACCTCGTAGTTCTTAGACTTGAGCTTCTCAGACTCCTCTCTGATCCACTCCTCTTGCATCTCAACGAATTCGTCAAGAGTGAAGGTTTGAGCGTCTTGTGGAAGGTTGACAAGAACAGTCTTAGAAAGACTCTTGAGGTTGTTCTCGATTCTGTTTTCCATGATATCATTGATGTTGATGATCAATTACTCTAGCTTGGCGAGACCTTGATGAACATGGTTAAGGTAACCATCGATGTTCATAGAAGTCCAGGTAAGAGTGACCATACCTGGTCTGAGTTTGTACTCAAGATCCTCAAGATGTGGCACGAGAAGACTCTTGGTGTTTGGTCTGATCTTGTTGACAATTCTGTCATACTCTTTGAGAACAAACTGGAGCTCGTTGTTATACATCTTGAATTTGTCTTCTTGGAGCAAGACAATCTTGGCGCTCTCTGGAATATCGATTCCAATTCTAGACAAGCACTTAGCTTCCTTGATCAGAGTGATGATCTCTGAGTCGAAGTTGACGTAAAGCTTGTTGTTCTCTGGATGTCTAATTATAAGAGTAGCTTGAAGTCCAGCCTTAGCCTTCTCGACTTCATGAGACCATTTCTATCTCCAGAGATACTCGAAGGAGAAGAGAGTATAACCGATCTTGTTATACATCTTGACGAATCTTCTTGATTCCTTCTGCTTGATTAAGTCTTGTGGGAATTGCTCCATGGGTCCTGAGATTCTGTGGAACAAATGTCTTGACCAGGTGATGGATCCAGAAACGGTTGGCAAGTTTCTGACCATGTGTGGCTGACCCTTTTGCTTCTGATATTGGTCCTCTATGGCGTGGATCTCGAGTCCATAGTTGTGGAACAAGATAGTGTACTTGGAGTTAAGACCATTCTTGAGGTTGTCTCTGTGGAGGATGGCCTTGAACTTCTTGAGGAGCTTCAAAGAATCTTCAATACTGGTGATGTTCTCAAAGTTCTGGTCGATGTAAGCTTGGAGTTCAGTCTCAACCGATGAGACACCAACGTTGAACTTGACGAAATCTCTATCGAAAGTTCCGTTAGCGTAGTCGAGGAGCTTGTGCATGTTCTTCTTGAAAGCAGTCACATACTTCTCAAAGTTGTCAAGAATTGGCTTGATGCCCTCAAGGTTGTGCTGCTCGAGGGTTCTGAACTGCTGGATGGTTCCGAAAAGCTCGATGAGCTTGGAAACTCTTCTGCAGAAGAGATCGAATCTTCCAAAGATAGCGTTTGGGGAGAATTCGAATTGCTTACCCTTTGGCATGTTCATGAGTCTCTCCTTGGTGAACTCGTATTGCTTAAGATAGGCTGCGTTAAGATCAATGCAACTTTGCAAGACTGGGATGAGCTCCTCTGGTGGGTAAAGCTCGTGATTCCAAAGGACGTCGTCACTGGTTGGTTGTCCTTTCTTGTCGGTCTCACCTCTTCTGATTCTTCTGAAGTTGAGGATGGTGAACTTGCAGTTGTTGATCATCTGGTTGGTGATTTTGACGAAGAGGCCAGTCATTCTCTCGTTGGTGCTGTAGTATCTAGCGATTGTGTGAATCATCTTGACACTATTCATGAGGGCTGGAAGAGTCTCCTTGATGGTCTCGGGGTTGCCTTCGTAAAGTGGCTCGATGAATTTCTCGAGGGTCTGGAGATACTTGACGTTGTCCTTGGCCTCGTTAAGAGCTTCAGTAACTTGGAGCTCAAGTCCTCTCCAGGTGGAGGTGGCAAGGCAGATGTTGTCTCTAGATTTACCTTGGCTCTCACTTTGGCTGCCTGGTTGAGAAGCTTGAGTGAGAACGTCTCTGACTGTTCTGCAGTTCTTGCTGTTGAGTTGCTCCTTGATACCGGTGAGCTTTCTCATTCTTTGCTTCCAGTGGTCGAGCTCTTGCTTGGGGCCAGCATCTCTCTCGTCTTTCTTCATCTCTTCAGTTCCTTTGAGTGCAAGAGTAATCTTCTCACTCCACTCCTTGAAGTTTCTCTCGAAGTCGTTGAGCATATCTTGATTGATAGTCTTGGCGGTGTGAACATTTTTGGCGTCATTTTCCCACTTCTTGTCGTAAGCGTCCAACTGGATGTTGTCTCTGAGACTCTTGAGAGCCTCCTTAAGCTCGTTGGCGAACTTATCAAACACCGACTTGAACTCCTTCTTTTGCTCAGCCTCGCAGACACCCCACTCTTTGACATCGAGTTTCTCGATGAATGGTTTGTAAATCTGGTTGATAATAGTGTCAAGAGATGTAACGGTGTGCTCAGAAACTTCTCCGAACAAAACCTCGTTGTCGTTGGTGTTTCCTGCACTAATTGGCTTCTTGGGAGGAGTTGTTCTTACAAAGTAAACACCTTTGCCCTTCAGTTTGACTTTTTCACCGTCGGTTACAATGAACTCCTTGTGTCCACCAAGCTCAATGATCTCACCTGATTCCAAGACCTTGTGCTGGGTTTGGTAGTAGATGAAAATTCTTGATGGTCCTTCGCCTTTCTAGAAGTCGTCAAGCATCTGCTTGTAGACATCATTCTTAAAGACCTCATAGGCATCATATTCTCCAATTTGGAAAACGTCTGCGATTACAGACGCCATCCATTTGGCTCTAGCTGTCATTGCCATGATATAT
>Ga0129325_1264590_pt1 | contig 14850 bp, 28 predicted proteins | sample CPBNA1_9_FD_105435 | JGI IMG/M metagenome (GOLD analysis project Ga0129325, IMG submission 105435) | Freshwater to marine salinity gradient microbial communities from Chesapeake Bay, USA - CPBay_Spr_15_0.2_RNA1 (Metagenome Metatranscriptome) | ecosystem: Environmental > Aquatic > Marine >... | reverse complement strand
GCAGAAGAAGGCGTTCAAGGCTTGGTATTTGAATCTGTAATTAAAGGTGGAAACGTTCCTAAAGAATTTGTTCCTTCTATTGAAAAAGGATTTAAAGAAGCAATGAAAAATGGTCCTTTAGCAGGTTACGAAATGGATTCTATGAAGGTTACATTGAGAGATGGGTCGTTCCACGCGGTCGATTCTGATCAATTGTCTTTTGAATTGGCTGCAAAATTAGGATATAAAGCATCTGCGAAACAAGCAAAAGCGGTTATCATGGAGCCATTGATGAAATTAGAGGTACTTACTCCTGAAGAAAACATGGGAGATATTGTAGGAGATTTGAACAGAAGAAGAGGTCAAGTGAATGACATGAGTGATCGTGCAGGAGCTAAAGTTATCAAAGCAATCGTTCCATTATCAGAAATGTTTGGTTACGTAACTTCTTTAAGAACCATGTCTTCTGGTAGAGCAACTTCTACTATGGAATTTTCTCACTACGCGGAAACACCTTCTAACATTTCGGAGGCAGTAATTGCAAAAGCTAAAGGTTAATATACTATTAAGATGAGTCAAAAAATTAGAATAAAATTAAAATCTTACGATTATAACTTGGTAGATAAATCTGCTGAAAAAATCGTAAAGACTGTAAAGTCAACTGGAGCTGTAGTTAACGGTCCAATTCCTTTACCAACAAATAAAAAGATTTTTACTGTGTTGCGTTCACCACACGTAAACAAAAAATCTAGAGAGCAATTTCAATTGTCTGCTTACAAACGTTTGTTAGATATCTATAGTTCTTCATCGAAGACTATTGATGCCCTAATGAAATTAGAGTTGCCAAGCGGTGTTGAAGTTGAAATCAAAGTATAAGTAAATGCAACTAGCCTTTCAACTTATTTTTAAGTTGGAAGGGTTTAGTTGAATATATCCTGAACTTGTTTTAGGATCAAAATAAACGCTCTGAACCAAGTTCAGGGTAAACATGTCCGGAGGGTTTCGCGAAGGAAAAACGGTAAAAACATTTTCAAGAGTTGAACGTGTTTAACTCTTTTTTTGTGGAGCAAAAGTCAAAAGACAAAAACAATAAGTAAATCAATTTTTAATTAATTAAATATGTCTGGGTTAATAGGAAGAAAAATAGGAATGACCAGCTTATTCGATGAAAACGGGAAGAACATTCCTTGTACAGTAATCGAAGCAGGTCCTTGCGTAGTTACCCAAGTCAGAACCGAAGAGGTTGACGGCTATAACGCGCTGCAGCTTGGTTTCGATGACAAAAAAGCAAAAAGTTCTAACAAAGCGTTGGACGGTCACTTCAAAAAAGCGGGGACCACTGCGAAAAGAAAAGTCATTGAATTCCAAGGATTTAAAAAAGAGTTTAATTTAGGAGACACCATTACAGTAGACCTTTTTGAAGAAGGAGAGTTTGTTGATATTTCTGGTACTTCTAAAGGTAAAGGTTTCCAAGGGGTTGTAAAACGTCATGGATTTGCTGGAGTTGGTCAAGCGACTCACGGTCAGCATAACCGTTTAAGAGCGCCAGGATCTATTGGAGCAGCTTCTTATCCTGCAAGAGTATTCAAAGGAATGCGTATGGCAGGTAGAATGGGAACCGACACAGTAACAGTTCAAAACTTAAAAGTGTTAAAAGTAGTTTCAGATAAGAATCTACTTGTTGTTAAAGGAGCAGTTCCTGGACACAAAAACGCTTACGTAACTATTCAGAAATAATGAAGGTAGCAGTTTTAGATATCACAGGAAAAGATACTGGTAGAAAAGTTGAACTTTCTAGCGAAGTATTCGAAATAGAGCCAAATAACCACGCTATTTACTTAGATGTAAAGCAGCATTTGGCAAACAAAAGACAAGGAACTCACAAATCGAAAGAGAGAGCTGAGATTTCTGGAAGTACAAGAAAAATCAAAAAACAAAAAGGAACAGGTACTGCTCGTGCGGGAAGTATTAAGTCTGGAGTTTTTAGAGGTGGAGGACGTATGTTTGGTCCAAGACCAAAAGATTATTCTTTCAAATTAAATAAAAACTTAAAGCGTTTAGCACGTAAATCTGCCTTAAGTGTTCAAGCAAAAGACAAAAATTTAGTGGTTGTTGAGAACTTCGATTTCGATTCTCCAAAAACCAAAAATTTTGTCAATGTGTTGAAAGCTTTGGGGTTAGAAAACAAAAAATCTTTGTTTGTGTTGGAGGAGTCGAATAATAATGTATATTTGTCATCACGAAATTTAAAAGGCTCTAAGGTTTTAAATAGCTCACAATTAAGCACTTACGGAATTTTGAATGCAAACACAATTGTATTCACCGAAGGTTCTTTAGAAGGAGTTGAGTCAAACTTTAACAAATAATAGCTATGAATATTTTAATAAAACCTATTATTACAGAAAAAGCAACAGCAGATAGCGAGTTAAATAACCGTTACACTTTTGTTGTAGATAAAAGAGCTAACAAATTGGAAATCAAAGGTGCTTTAGAGGCAACTTATGGTGTAGCAATAGCTTCAGTAAAAACTATGAATTACCCAGTAAAAAGAAATACTAAATTCACTAAGAAAGGTATGGTTACAGGTATGAAAGGTGCTTACAAAAAAGCAATTATTCAGTTAGCAGAGGGAGAAACGATTGATTTTTATAACAATCTATAAGTAAAAAAGACAGATGTCAGTTAGAAAATTAAAACCAGTAACACCAGGTCAGCGTTTTAGAGTAGTAAATGGGTTCGACACCATTACTACTGACAAGCCGGAAAAAAGTTTATTAGTTCCGAAAAAAAGATCTGGAGGTCGAAACAATCAGGGTAGAATGACAACTCGTAATATTGGAGGTGGTCATAAACAAAAATACCGTATTATCGATTTTAAAAGAGATAAAACAGGTATCCCTGCAACAGTTAAAACTATAGAGTACGATCCAAATCGTACTGCATTTATTGCCTTGCTTAGTTATACTGATGGAGAAAAGCGTTATGTGATTGCACAAAACGGTTTACAAGTAGGTCAAACAATAGTATCAGGAGAGAATGTTGCACCAGAAATTGGTAACGCAATGTTGTTAAGTGAGATTCCATTAGGAACCACTATTTCTTGTATTGAGTTAAGACCAGGTCAAGGAGCTGTAATGGCGCGTTCTGCAGGATCTTTTGCACAGTTAATGGCAAGAGACGGAAAATATGCAACCGTAAAATTACCTTCTGGAGAAACAAGATTGATCTTGTTAACTTGTATGGCAACCATAGGAGTTGTATCAAATTCAGATCACCAATTGTTAGTATCTGGTAAAGCAGGTAGAAGCAGATGGTTAGGAAGAAGACCAAGAACTAGACCAGTAGTAATGAACCCTGTCGATCACCCAATGGGAGGTGGAGAAGGTAAATCTTCTGGAGGACACCCAAGATCAAGAAACGGAATACCTGCTAAAGGATTCAAGACTAGATCTAAGACCAAAGCTAGTAATAAGTATATTTTAGAACGTAGAAAAAAATAATAAGATATGGCACGTTCATTAAAGAAAGGACCTTACGTATTTCACAAGTTAGAGAAAAAAGTGTTAGCTAACGTAGCTGCAGATAGTAAATCTGTTATTAAAACTTGGTCAAGAGCAACTATGATTACTCCTGATTTCGTTGGACAAACAATAGCTGTTCACAACGGACGTCAGTTTGTACCGGTATACGTTACAGAAAACATGGTAGGTCATAAATTAGGCGAATTTTCACCAACACGTTCATTTAGAGGACACGTTGGTGCAAAAAATAAAGGAAAAAAATAGTAGGAAATGGGAGTTCGTAAACAAAACATGGCAAAACAGTTAAAAGAGGCTAGAAAGCAATCTGCTTTCGCAAAGCTTACTAACTGTCCTACATCACCAAGAAAAATGCGTTTAGTAGCGGATTTAGTAAGAGGTGTTGAAGTAGAGAAAGCACTACAAATTTTAAAGTTCAGCTCGAAAGAAGCTTCTATCAATTTAGAAAAATTGTTATTGTCTGCAATTGCAAACTGGCAAGCTAAAAATGAAGAGGCAAGTATTGAAGATGCTGGCTTATTTGTCAAAACTATTTGTGTGGATAGCGCAGGTATGTTAAAAAGATTAAGACCAGCTCCACAAGGGCGTGCTCATAGAATTCGCAAGCGTTCTAATCACGTTACTTTAGAGTTAGGAAGTAAAAATATTGAAAGCAAATAATCGAAGTAGAAATGGGACAAAAAACAAATCCAATAGGAAATCGTTTAGGAATTATCAGAGGATGGGAATCTAACTGGTATGGTGGAAATGACTACGGAGATAAAATTGCTGAAGATGATAAAATAAGAAAGTATGTAAATGCTAGATTATTTAAAGCAAGTGTATCTAGAGTAATTATCGAAAGAACCTTGAAACTTGTAACCGTTACTATCACTACTGCTAGACCTGGTATTATTATCGGAAAAGGTGGACAAGAGGTAGACAAGTTAAAAGAAGAACTTAAGAAAATTACCGGTAAAGAAGTACAAATTAATATTTTTGAGATCAAACGTCCAGAATTAGATGCAAAATTGGTTGCTTCTAGTGTTGCTCGTCAGATTGAAAATAGAATTTCGTACAAGCGTGCTATCAAGATGGCTATTGCTGCAACCATGAGAATGAATGCTGAAGGTATTAAAATACAAATTTCAGGTCGTTTAAACGGAGCAGAAATGGCACGTTCTGAACACTACAAAGAAGGTAGAATTCCTCTTTCTACTTTTAGAGCAGACATTGATTATGCACTTGTAGAATCTCATACTACTTATGGAAGAATAGGTGTTAAAGTATGGATTATGAAAGGTGAGGTTTATGGAAAGCGTGAATTATCTCCACTAGTTGGATTGTCTAAAAAACAATCTTCTGGAGCAGTAGCTGGCGCTAAGAAACAACCTCGTAGAAGAAAATAATTTTTAAAATTAGAAATTAAAAATGTTACAGCCTAAAAGAGTAAAATATCGTAAGGTACAGAAAGGGAAGGGGAACATGACAGGAATCTCTGGTAGAGGGACTCAACTTTCAAACGGAATGTTTGGAATTAAATCTCTAGATCAAGATTTGCTAACATCTCGCCAGATTGAAGCCGCACGTATCGCAGCGACTCGTTATATGAAAAGAGAAGGTCAGTTATGGATTAAAATCTTTCCAGACAAGCCTATTACCAAAAAACCATTAGAAGTACGTATGGGTAAAGGTAAAGGTGCTCCAGAATATTTCGTTGCTGTTATTAAACCAGGAAGAATATTGTTTGAAGTTGGTGGTGTGCCAATCCATATTGCGAAGGAAGCTTTGCGTTTGGCAGCACAGAAATTACCAGTGAAAACAAAATTTATTGTTGCACGAGATTTTGATAACGCTTAATTGATAATAATATGAAACAGTCAGAAATTAAAGAATTATCAACAGCGGATTTACAAGAAAATCTTGATACGTTGAAAAAAAACTATACTGATTTGAAAATGGCTCACGCGATTTCTCCTTTGGAAAATCCAATACAATTGAGAGCCTTAAGAAAATCTGTTGCAAGAATTGCTACAGAAATAACAAAAAGAGATTTACAATAATTGTAGTCAGTTTTAAAGATGGAAAAAAGAAATCTTAGAAAAGAGAGAATTGGTGTGGTATCCAGTAACAAAATGGAGAAATCTATTGTTGTATCTGAGGTTAAAAGAACCAAACACCCAATGTATGGAAAATTCGTATTAAAAACGAAGAAGTACGTTGCACACGATGAGACAAACGATTGTAATGTTGGAGATACTGTAAGGATCATGGAAACAAGACCTTTAAGTAAATCTAAACGTTGGAGATTAGTAGAAATCCTAGAAAGAGCTAAATAATATGTTACAGACAGAATCAAGATTAAAAGTAGCAGATAATACTGGTGCGAAGGAAGTGTTAGTAATTCGCGTTTTAGGAGGAACAAAGAGACGTTACGCTAGCGTTGGAGATAAAATTGTAGTTACTGTTAAGACTGCAACTCCAAATGGTGCCGTAAAGAAAGGTCAAGTATCTAGAGCCGTTGTTGTTCGTACAAAGAAAGAAGTAAGACGTAAAGATGGATCATACATCAGATTTGATGATAATGCTTGTGTACTTTTGAATCCTACAGAGGAGATGAGAGGAACACGTGTATTCGGTCCAGTTGCTCGTGAGCTTCGCGAAAAGCAATTTATGAAAATAGTATCATTAGCACCTGAGGTGCTTTAAAATCGGATAGAAGATGAAAAAGCTTAAAATAAAAACAGGAGATACTGTTAAAGTAATAGCTGGAGATCATAAAGGATCTGAAGGAAAAGTTTTGCAAATCCTAAGAGAGAAAAACAGAGCGATTGTAGAAGGTGTTAATATGATTTCAAAACACACTAAACCAAGTGCTCAAAGTCCTCAAGGAGGAATTGTAAAGAAAGAAGCTTCTATCGATGTGTCTAACCTTTCACTTGTTGAAAATGGAGTGGCTACAAGAGTAGGATACAGAACAGAAGGTGATAAAAAAGTTAGATTTTCAAAAAAATCAGATAAAGCTATATAATTATGACTTATATACCAAGATTAAAAGCAGAATATAAGAGCAGAGTAATTAGTGCTCTTACTGATGAATTTGGTTATAGCAATGTAATGCAAGTGCCTAAATTACAAAAAATTGTAATTAGTAAAGGTGTTGGTGCAGCTATAGCTGATAAGAAATTGATTGATTATGCTGTTGAAGAATTGACAACAATTACAGGTCAAAAAGCAGTAACTACAATTTCTAAAAAAGACGTTGCAAACTTTAAATTGCGTAAAGGAATGCCAATTGGTGTTAAAGTTACTTTACGTGGTGAAAAAATGTATGAATTTTTAGATAGATTGGTTACCGCATCTTTGCCACGTGTTAGAGATTTTAACGGTATCAAAGCTAATGGGTTTGACGGAAGAGGTAATTACAATTTAGGAATTACTGAACAAATTATTTTCCCAGAAATGAACATTGATAAAGTAAATAAAATCGGTGGAATGGATATTACATTTGTAACATCTGCAGACACAGATAAAGAAGCTAAATCATTGTTAACAGAATTAGGTTTACCCTTTAAAAAGAATTAAGACATGGCTAAAGAATCAATGAAAGCCCGTGAGGTAAAGAGAGAAAAAGTAGTAGCTAAATATGCTGAGAAACGCAAAGCTTTGAAAGAAGCAGGTGATTATGAAGCATTGCAAAAGTTGCCAAAAAACGCTTCTCCAGTTCGTTTACACAACAGATGTAAATTAACAGGAAGACCAAGAGGGTATATGCGCACATTCGGATTGTCTCGTGTGACCTTCCGTGAAATGGCGAATCAAGGCTTGATACCAGGGGTTAAAAAAGCTAGTTGGTAAAAACCAAAATTAACGCATTAAACTAAAATAGATTGTGTATCTTTGCCGATCTATTTTTTTGAGTAAATAAATATTAACTGATTTTAGGTTTAGTGGTCACAGAATAATCTGTAACATCAATAGAGGTCACTAAAAACCGAAATCGCAATTTGAATCAATATGTATACAGATCCAATCGCGGATTACCTAACTCGTGTGAGAAATGCAATTTCTGCAGGACACAGAGTTGTTGAAATTCCAGCTTCAAACTTGAAGAAGGAAATGACTAAAATTTTGTTTGACCAAGGGTATGTTTTAAGCTACCAATTTAGTGATGCTTCTGTTCAAGGAACCATCAAAATTGCGTTAAAATATGACAAAGAAACAAAAGAGTCAGTAATTAGAAAATTAGAACGAATCAGTACACCAGGTTTACGTAAATACGTTAGTGCATCAGAGATGCCTAGAGTATTGAATGGTCTTGGTATTGCAATCGTTTCAACCTCAAGAGGTGTGATGACTAACAAGAAAGCACGTCAAGAGAATGTTGGAGGGGAAGTACTATGTTACGTTTATTAAAAAGATTTTAGTAAGATGAGTAGAATAGGAAAAAATCCCATAAGTATACCAGCTGGTGTTGAAGTAAACATCAATGGTAACATAGTAACAGTAAAAGGTAGTTTAGGCGAATTAAGTCAGGAAATTACTGGAGATATTACTGTTAAGATCGAAGATGGCGCTGTTGTTTTAAACAGACCTTCTGATAGCAAACCACACAAAGCTCACCACGGATTATATAGATCATTAGTGTTCAATATGATTGAAGGTGTTAGCAAAGGATGGACTAAAGATTTAGAATTAGTTGGAGTTGGATATAGAGCTTCAAGCCAAGGTCAGAAATTAGATTTAGCCTTAGGTTTTTCTCACAATATTGTTTTAGAGTTAGCTCCAGAAGTTAAGGTTGAGACCGTATCTGAAAAAGGTAAAAACCCTGTTATTAAATTAACTTCATATGACAAACAATTAATTGGTCATATTGCTGCGAAGATTCGTTCTTTCCGTGCACCAGAGCCTTATAAAGGTAAAGGAGTTAAGTTTGTAGGAGAAAAATTAAGAAGAAAAGCAGGTAAATCTGCATAATATATAGCATTATGGCATTATCAAAGCTTGAAAGAAGACATAGAATTAAAGGCAGAATCAGAAAGATTGTTTCTGGAACTGCAAATAGACCTAGATTGTCTGTTTATAGAAGTAACAAAGAAATATATGCTCAAATTGTAGATGACGTAGCTGGTGTAACATTAGTTTCTGCATCTTCAAGAGACAAGGAAGTTGCATCTGGCTCAAAATCAGAAGCTGCTGCTTCTGTTGGAAAAGCTGTTGCGGAAAAAGCGGTTAAAGCAGGTATTGAAGCTGTTGCTTTTGATAGAAACGGGTATTTATATCACGGTAGAGTAAAAGTATTAGCTGAAGCTGCAAGAGAAGCTGGTTTAAAATTTTAATAAGTTGAGTATGTATCAAAATTATAAAAACGTAGAAAGAGTTAAACCTAGCGGATTAGAACTTGTAGATCGTTTAGTAGGAGTACAACGTGTTACGAAAGTAACAAAAGGAGGTAGAGCATTTGGTTTCTCTGCAATTGTAGTTGTAGGAGACGGAAACGGTGTAGTAGGACATGGATTAGGAAAATCTAAAGATGTTGCATCTGCAATTGCGAAAGCTATTGAAGACGCAAAGAAGAACCTAGTAAGAATTCCTATTTTAGATGGAACCTTACCTCATGAGCAAAAAGGAAAATTTGGTGGAGCAAAAGTGTTTTTAAAACCTGCTTCTCATGGTACGGGAGTTATTGCCGGTGGTGCAGTACGTGCGGTATTAGAATCTGTTGGAGTTCATGATGTATTATCTAAATCTCAAGGATCTTCAAACCCTCACAATGTGGTAAAAGCAACATTAGATGCTTTATTACAATTGCGCAGTGCAGTAACTATTGCAAAACAAAGAGGTATTTCTTTAGAAAAAGTATTTAACGGATAAACCTTAAGACGATGGCAAAAATTAGAGTTACACAAACAAAAAGCAAAATCGGGCGTTTAAAGAGTCAAAAAAGAACTTTAGAAGCATTAGGTTTACGTAAAATGAACCAAGTTGTAGAACACGAGGCAACTCCTGCAATTATTGGTATGGTAAATACAGTTAAACACTTAATTTCTGTAGAGGAAGTTAAATAAGACATAAAGAACATGAGTTTACATAACTTACAACCAGCAGAAGGATCTGTTAAAAAAGAGAAAAGAATCGCCAGAGGTGAAGGTTCTGGAAAAGGTGGTACTGCCACTAGAGGTCACAAAGGACAGAAATCTCGTTCAGGTTATTCTAGAAAAATAGGATTTGAAGGAGGTCAGATGCCACTTCAAAGACGTGTGCCTAAATTTGGTTTCACCAACATCAATCGTAAAGAATATGTAGGTGTCAATTTAGACAAATTACAAACATTAGTTGACGAAGGTAAAATTACTGATACAGTAAATTTAGAGATTTTAGTTGCAAACCGTGTGGTAAGCAAAACAGAACTAGTTAAAATACTAGGTCGTGGAGAACTAAAAGCGAAATTAAATATTACTGCTCACAAATTTACTGCTACTGCAAAAGCTGCTATTGAAGCTGCTGGAGGAGAAGCTGTTACTTTATAAGATTAGGTAAATGATGAAGTTGATAAATACTTTAAGAGACATTTGGAAAATAGAAGAGCTTAAAAACAAGCTTATTCTAACATTAGGTTTAATTGCTGTGTATCGTTTTATGGCGCAAGTTCCATTACCTGGAATTGACCCATTACAATTAGCAGCTTTAAAAAGTCAAACTTCTGATGGTCTTTTAGGATTATTAAATGCATTTACAGGAGGGGCGTTTTCTAGAGCATCTATTATGGCTTTAGGGATTATGCCTTATATTTCTGCATCGATTGTTGTTCAGCTTATGGGAATTGCGGTTCCTTATTTGCAAAAATTGCAAAAAGATGGAGAAAGTGGAAGAAAGAAAATTACACAGATTACAAGGTGGTTAACCATCGCAATTACTTTGGTTCAAGGACCAACCTATATTACGGCTATTAAAACGCAATTTGGTTTACCAGAAGAAGCGTTCTTAGTAGGGGGAGCAACTTTTTGGTTTTCATCAATGATTTTGCTAACAGCGGGTACTGTTTTTGCAATGTGGCTGGGAGAGCGTATTACAGACAAAGGAGTGGGTAATGGAATATCATTATTGATTACCGTAGGTATTATCGCCAATTTTCCATCGTCATTTGTGCAAGAATTGGTTTCTAAAACCACCAATGCTGGTGCTGGAGGAATCATGATGATCTTGATAGAAATCATTGTTTGGTTTGTTGTAATTTTATTAACCGTTCTTTTAGTGACTGCTGTTCGAAAGATTGCAGTGCAGTACGCAAGAAGAACTGTGGCTGGAGACATTAAAAGTGTTGCTGGTGGTGCAAGGGATTATATTCCTTTAAAATTAAATGCAGCAGGTGTTATGCCAATCATTTTTGCACAGGCAATTATGTTTTTACCAGTGGCTTTGGCTAGAAAATTTCCTGCCTTGAGTGAACTTCAAGACATGAATGGATTGTGGTACAATATATTGTTCGCTGTGTTGATCATAGTATTCAGCTATTTTTACACTGCTATTACAGTGCGTACTGATGAAATGGCACAAGGATTAAAAAGAAGTGGTGGTTTTATCCCAGGGATTCGACCAGGTTCTGATACGGCAGATCGTTTAGATTCTGTATTGTCTAGAATTACCTTCCCAGGTTCCCTATTTTTGGCAGCCTTGTCTATTTTACCTGCAATTATCGTGCAGTTTGGCGTACAACAAAGTTGGGCTATGTTTTACGGAGGTACTTCATTGATCATTATGGTTGGTGTTGCGATAGATACCATCCAGCAAATTAACTCGTACTTGTTGAATAGTCATTACGATGGATTGATGAAAACAGGAACAAGTAATAGAAAAGCGTTAAAATAATATGGCTAAACAATCAGCAATTCAACAAGATGGAACTATTACAGAAGCATTATCGAATGCAATGTTCCGTGTAGAATTAGAGAATGGACATATTGTAACAGCGCATATCTCTGGTAAAATGCGTATGCATTATATCAAATTATTACCAGGAGATAAGGTAAAATTAGAAATGAGCCCTTATGATTTAACTAAGGCAAGAATTACTTATAGATATTAAAACAAAGTACTGATGAAAATAAGAGCTTCAATAAAAAAGAGAAGTGCCGAGTGCAAGATTGTACGAAGAAAAGGCAGATTATATGTAATCAATAAACAGAATCCTAGATTTAAACAAAGACAAGGATAGTTATGGCAAGAATAGCAGGAATTGATATACCAAAAAACAAAAGAGGAGTTATCGCTTTAACTTACATTTTTGGGATAGGAAACAGTAGAGCTAAAGAAATTTTAGCAAATGCAAACGTTGATGAAAGCATCAAGGTTCAAGATTGGTCGGATGATCAAATCGCAGCAATTAGAGAACAAGTTGGATCTTTTACCATCGAAGGTGAATTGCGTTCTGAAATTCAAATAAACATCAAACGTTTGATGGATATTGGATGTTACAGAGGTATTCGTCATAGAGTTGGTCTTCCTTTAAGAGGACAAAGAACCAAAAACAACTCTAGAACGAGAAAAGGTAGAAGAAAAACTGTAGCTAACAAAAAGAAAGCTACTAAATAATAACTAGAGATTATGGCTAAAGCGAATACAAAAAAGCGTAAAGTTATTGTTGAATCAGTTGGTGAAGCACACATCACCGCTTCTTTTAATAACATTATTATTTCTTTAACAAACAAAAAAGGTGACGTAATTTCTTGGTCGTCTGCTGGTAAGCAAGGTTTTAGAGGTTCTAAAAAGAACACTCCATACGCTGCTCAAACTGCTGCAGAAGACTGTTCAAGAGTTGCTCATGAAGCTGGACTTAGAAAAGTGAAAGTGTTTGTAAAAGGACCAGGTAATGGTAGAGAAAGTGCGATTAGAACAATACACAATAGCGGAATTGAAGTATCAGAGATCATTGATGTTACTCCAATGCCACACAATGGATGTCGCCCTCCAAAAAGAAGAAGAGTCTAATTCTACTTTGAAACTTGTTTCATAAAACGAATTAAAATTAATTAATATTTTAACTTGGTTGGATACCGATTATCGAAGGAGTACGCCTTAATTCATAATCCCAACTATAATAACTAAGAAATGGCAAGATATACAGGACCAAAAACTAAAATTGCTCGTAAATTCGGTGAAGCAATTTTCGGAGATGATAAAAACTTTGAAAAAAGAAATTATCCTCCAGGACAACATGGTAGTGCTAAAAGAAGAGGTAAAAAATCTGAATACGCTACTCAATTAGAAGAAAAACAAAAAGCGAAATACTCTTATGGTATTTTAGAGCGTCAGTTTTCTAATATGTTCAAAAAAGCACAACGATCTAAAGGAATTACAGGTGAAGTTTTACTTCAATTATGTGAGTCTCGTTTAGACAACGTAGTGTATCGAATGGGAATCGCAAACTCTCGTAGTGGAGCTCGTCAATTGGTGTCTCATAGACACATTACTGTAAACGGTGAAATCTTAAACATTCCATCGTATACATTAAATGAAGGAGATGTGGTTGCTGTAAGAGAAAAATCAAAATCTTTAAGTGCTATCGAAAATGCATTAGCTTCTAACAGCAATGTATACGAATGGTTAACTTGGAATTCTGATTTAAAATCTGGTACTTTCTTAAAAGCTCCAGAAAGATTGCAGATTCCTGAGAATATCAAAGAACAATTGATTGTAGAGTTGTACTCTAAATAATAAATTAATCATATTGGTGTTTGGCCAAAGGGTTTATTTGTACATCTTCATACTTATAAACCGCGCAACCAAATAACAATTAAAACGAAGAAATATGGCAATTTTAAATTTTCAAAAACCTGATAAAGTAATCATGATTGAATCTACAGATTTTTCTGGTAGATTTGAATTCAGACCTTTAGAGCCAGGTTTTGGTTTAACAGTAGGAAATGCTTTAAGAAGAGTATTGTTGTCTTCATTAGAAGGTTTTGCAATTACATCTTTGCGAGTTGATGGTGTTGAGCACGAGTTTTCTGCAATCGATGGTGTTGTAGAGGATGTTACAGAAATAATATTGAATTTAAAACAAGTGCGTTTTAAGAAACAAATTGACGAAACAGATAGAGAATCTGTGGCTGTTTCTGTTTCTAGTCAAGAGCAATTAACTGCTGGAGATTTGCAACGTTTTATTTCTGGTTACCAAGTTTTAAACCCAGATTTAGTAATCTGTAATATGGATAAATCTGTGAAATTAAACATGGAGTTAACCATAGAAAAAGGTAGAGGATTTGTTCCTGCCGAAGAAAATAAAAAAGCAGGTGTTGCTTTAGGAACTATTTTTACAGATTCTATTTACACTCCTATAAAGAATGTAAAATACGCTGTAGAGAACTTTCGTGTTGAGCAAAAAACAGATTACGAAAAATTAGTTTTTGATATTGATACTGATGGTTCAATTAGTCCAAAAGATGCTTTAACTGAAGCAGCTAAAATTTTAATCCACCACTTTATGTTATTCTCTGATGAGCGTATCACTTTAGAGGCAGATGAAATTGCACAGACTGAAACCTATGATGAAGAATCATTGCACATGCGTCAGTTATTAAAAACAAAATTGGTAGATATGGACTTGTCTGTTCGAGCCTTGAATTGTTTGAAAGCTGCAGAAGTTGATACTTTAGGAGACTTGGTATCATTCAATAAAAATGACCTTATGAAGTTCCGTAACTTTGGTAAGAAATCTTTAACTGAACTAGATGAACTAGTACATGTAAAAGGACTTACTTTCGGAATGGATTTGAGTAAATACAAATTAGATAGAGATTAACCTTTCATTATTTTGCTCCCCAAAGAGGGTAGATGCAAGATGAAAGTAAAAAACAAATGTCATGAGACACGGAAAGAAAATTAATCATTTAAGTAGAAAAACAGCGCATAGAAAAGCGATGTTAGCGAATATGTCTTGTTCTTTAATAGAGCACAAGCGTATCAACACAACAGAAGCGAAAGCGAAAGCATTGCGTGTGTTTATCGAGCCTTTAATTACAAAATCGAAAAGTGATACTACTCACAATCGTCGTATTGTATTTAGTGTTCTAAGAGATAAGTATGCAGTAACAGAATTGTTTAAAGAAATCTCTGTAAAAGTTGCTGACAGACCAGGAGGGTACTTGCGTATCATCAAATTAGGAAATCGTCAAGGGGATAACGCTTCGATGGCAATGGTAGAATTGGTTGATTACAACGAATTGTACAATCCTAACGGTAAGAAAGCCAAGAAAACGACTCGTAGAGGTAAGAAGAAAGGGACTGATGTAGCTCCAGAAGTTGCAGAAACGAAAGCTCCAGAAACTACTGAAGAATAAATATGATATTATTT
>Ga0129325_1119281_pt1 | contig 15365 bp, 28 predicted proteins | sample CPBNA1_9_FD_105435 | JGI IMG/M metagenome (GOLD analysis project Ga0129325, IMG submission 105435) | Freshwater to marine salinity gradient microbial communities from Chesapeake Bay, USA - CPBay_Spr_15_0.2_RNA1 (Metagenome Metatranscriptome) | ecosystem: Environmental > Aquatic > Marine >... | reverse complement strand
TCGTAGTCCCATTTCATGAGCTACTTTACCACAATCGCCCGCAGCCATTTGTGCAGCATATGGAGTGTTCTTTTTAGAACCTCTAAAGCCCATTTTACCGGCAGACGACCATGAAATAACATCACCATTAACATTAGTCAATGAAATTATGATATTATTGAACGATGCATTTATATGTGCCTCGCCAATTGCGTCTACTTTTACCTTCTTTTTCTTTGTCTGAGTCTTCGCCATAGAAAACGTATTCTAGGTTGTTATAGATTATTTAGTAGCCTTCTTCTTGTTAGCAACAGTCTTTCTCTTACCTTTTCTGGTACGGCTGTTATTCTTAGTCCTCTGTCCACGAAGTGGTAAGCCAGCTCTGTGACGAACCCCACGTTGACAGCCAATATCCATCAATCGCTTGATGTTCAATTGAACTTCAGATCTTAGAGCACCTTCTACTTTAAGGTTTTCATTGATGAATGTTCTAACAGCTGATAGTTCATCATCGTTCCATTCGTTCACTTTTTTGTTGTGATCGATTTCACTTGCTGTCAAAATTTCCTGAGCTCTTGAACGGCCTATACCATAGATGTAGGTTAGTCCGATAACTCCTCTTTTGTTTTTTGGTAGATCAATACCTGCTATACGAGCCATATCCTAATCGTTTAACCCTGTCTTTGTTTGTGTTTTGGATTCTTTTTGTTGATGACATACACTCGTCCTTTTCTTTTAACGATGATATCATCTTCAGATCTCTTCTTAACTGACGCTCTGATTTTCATGATCCTTAGATTATTTGTATCTGTAAGTAATTCTTCCTTTTGACAGATCATAAGGAGACATTTCTACCTTAACCTTATCACCTGGTAATATTTTTATGTAGTGCATTCTCATCTTGCCTGATATGTGCGCAGTAATTACGTGCCCATTCTCCAACTCGACTCTGAACATCGCATTCGATAATGCTTCTGTAATAGCTCCGTCTTGCTCTATTGAGGCTTGTTTCGCCATATTATCTATGCTCTTATTATCAATTTAATTCTATATAATCAAAAGATGATAGTATCTCCGCTTTCCCTTTTCGAACTACTATCGTATGTTCAAAATGAGCTGAAGGCTTTCTATCAGCTGTCAGAATTGTCCAACCATCTTTTAGCTGTACAATCTCTTTTTTACCCAGATTAATCATTGGCTCAATAGCAATAACTAATCCTTCTACCAATTTCGGCCCCCTCCCTTGTTTCCCAAAGTTTGGCACCTCAGGCGCCTCGTGTAGCTTCCTACCTAATCCATGACCCACTAGCTCTCTTACAACTCCATATCCTCTGCGTTCAGCTTCTTGCTGAACTGCAAAACCTATATCACCAACTCGATTACCAGCCACGGCCATCTCCACACCCAGTCGAAGGCACTCTTTAGTTGTATCAAGTAGTTGTTGTACTTCATCAGAAATAGCTCCTACAGGGAAAGTGTAAGCACTATCACCATAAAAACCATTTTTTAGAACACCGCAGTCTACCGATATTATATCCCCTTCTTTCAAAGGCTCATTTGTAGGTATTCCATGAACTACCGATTCATTGATCGATATACACAAACTATTTGGGAATCCGTTATAATTTAGAAACCCTGGTACACCTCCATTATCATTGATAAACTCGTAAGCAATCTTATCAAGATCTAGAGGTTTGGCCCCCGGCTTAATAGCACGTGATACCTCACCTAAAGTTTTTCCAACAAGTAAAGAACTCTCTCTTATTAATTCAATCTCCTCTAAAGTTTTCCCTCTCAACATAATACTTTGTTCAGCTTATCCAGCCATACCAAATGCTGACGAAGATCTTCCTTTTATTTTACCCGACTTCATTAGACCATCATAATGTCTCATGAGAAGGTGACTTTCAATTTGTTGAAGCGTATCTAAAATTACTCCAACCATGATCAATAAGGATGTACCACCAAAAAAGTAGGCAAAACCCGTTGATACACCTGCCATCATTGCGAAGGCTGGTAATATTGCAACTAGACCTAAAAATACCGATCCTGGAAGTGTTATTCGCGATAGAATATTATCTAGAAAATCTGCCGTTTTCTTTCCTGGTTTTATTCCAGGGATAAATCCACCATTTTTCTTTAAATCATCTGCCATTTGGTTAGGATTAACCGTAATAGCTGTGTAGAAGTAAGTGAAAGCAATAATTAATATAAAGAACACAAAATTGTACCAGAATCCAGTAATATCAGCAAAAGCTGATGCAAAACCAGTAGCAGCATCGGAACTTGTGAAGCCTACCAATGTCATTGGTAAGAACATCAAAGCCTGTGCAAAGATAATAGGCATTACTCCAGCTGCATTAACTTTTAATGGAATGAATTGTCTCACACCACCGTATTGTTTATTTCCTACTACTTTCTTCGCAAAATTTACAGGTATTCTGCGAGTTCCCTGAACAAGTGCTACAGTGGCAATTGTTATTAACAATAAAAATACCATCTCTACTAGCAGCATTACTAAACCGCCTGCACCCATTCTGGCCGACCATTCAAATGCAAATGCACTAGGAAGCTGAGCTATGATTCCAATCATGATGATCATTGATATACCGTTACCGATTCCTTTATCGGTAATTTTCTCACCAATCCACATTACGAAAATAGTTCCAGTTACTAAAAGAAGCATAGCAGTCGCCATCCACAGGCTAGAATCAGAAACGATTGCCTCTGCAGGAACCTGGGAATACAGATAACTCGGTGCTTGAACTAACGTTATTGCAATTGTTAGAAATCTAGTGTACTGATTGATCCTTTTCCTACCACTTTCACCTTCGCGTTGCATTTTTTGAATTGCAGGAACTGCAATACCCAAAAGTTGCATCACGATTGAAGCTGAAATGTAAGGCATGATACCCAAAGCAAAGATTGAAGCTCGACTAAAAGCACCACCAGCAAAAATATTCAACAAAGCAGCAATACCTTGAGCATTGCCAGCTGATTGACCTAAGATACTAGGGTCTATTCCTGGCAATACCACGAAAGAACCTAACCTATAAATCAAAAGGAACCCGAGCGTATTGAGAATTCTAACTCTCAAATCCTCAATTTTCCAGATATTCTGAATGGTGTCTAAAAATCTTTTCATTCTTATCCTATAACCTTGGTTGAACCACCTTTTGCTTCAATATTCTCTTTTGCAGTTTTTGAAAAAGCATGTGCTTCAACAGTCAACTTACTAGATACTTCACCTCTACCTAAAATTTTGATCAAATCAGATTTACCAATAATTGACTTTTCTCTTAAGAAAGCTGGAGTGATTTCAGTTACCTTATTTTCTTCTGCCAAACGCTGTATCGTATCTAGGTTAACACCATGATATTCAACTCTATTTGGGTTTTTGAAACCAAATTTAGGAACACGTCTTTGAAGAGGCATTTGCCCACCTTCAAAACCGATCTTCTTTGAGTATCCGCTTCTTGACTTGGCTCCCTTGTGACCTCTTGATGCAGTGCCTCCACTACCAGAACCTTCACCTCTACCAAGTCTTTTATTCTTCGATTTAACCGAGCCTTTGGCTGGTTCTAAGTTGCTTAAATCCATAATTAGGAATTATTTTACTTCCTCAACTTTCAACAAATGGTTAACTTTTCTCACCATACCCATGATTTGAGGAGTAGCTTCCTTCTCAATTGTATGATTCATTTTCTTCAGACCCAATGCCTGCATCGTAGCTTTCTGATCAGCTGGACGCTTAATGGTAGATCTTACTTGTGTTAGTTTTATCTTTGCCATGTCTTATTATCCGTTAAACACAGTATCTAATGAAACTCCTCTTTGACGTGCTATTGTTTGAGCATCTCTTAGTTGCACCAAGGCCTGCATAGTAGCTTTTACCACGTTGGCTGGATTCGATGATCCTTTAGATTTTGCCAATACATCCGTGATACCAACACTTTCCAAAACACTACGCATTGCACCACCTGCTATTACACCAGTACCATGCGAAGCTGGCTTGAGGAAAACCAAAGCACCACCAAAACGACCCTCTTGTTCGTGTGGAACAGTACCTCCCTTTAGAGGAACTTTGATAAGGTTTTTCTTCGCGTCATCGATAGCTTTTTCGATTGCCGCAGTAGCTTCTTTCGCTTTTCCAAGCCCTTGACCTACTACGCCATTTTCGTTACCAACAACAACTACAGCTGAAAAGCCAAATGCTCTACCACCTTTAGTTACTTTGGTCACACGCCTAACTTCAACTAGACGGTCTTTAAGCTCAATCTCGCTTGACTTTACTCTTTTAATATTATCGCTTGCCATTTCTAGTTTTATTAGAATTTAAGACCATTTTCTCTTGCAGCATCAGCTAATGCCTTTACTCTGCCATGGTATTGGTAACCATTTCTATCAAAAACAACACTCTCAACACCAGCAGCAATTGCAGCAAGAGCGATTTTCTTTCCTACATAAGACGCTTGATCTACCTTAGGAATACCATGTGCTTCAGTTTCCTTAAGTGAACTTGCAGAGGCCAAAGTCTTACCAGTTGAATCATCAATTAATTGAGCATAAATCTCTTTATTGCTTCTAAAAACTGATAGTCTAGGAACTGATGTAGTTCCTTTAATTGTCTTACGAATACGTCTTTTAATACGGATTCTCTTTTCAGATTTGCTAAGTGCCATCTTCTAATTATTTTTTAGAGGCTGATTTACCAGCTTTTCTTCTAATTTGTTCTCCTACGAAACGAATCCCTTTTCCTTTATAAGGCTCAGGCTTTCTCAATGATCTCAATTTAGCGGCAACTTGACCGATTAATTGCTTGTCATGTGATTCGAAAGTTACGATAGGATTTTTACCTCTTTCTTGCTCAGCTGTAACAGAAACCTCAACTGGAATTTCAAAAACCACGTTGTGAGAATATCCCAGAGACAACTCAAGGCTACGACCTACTACTGCAGCACGATAACCCACACCAACTAGCTCTTGTCTTGTTTTGAAACCTTCAGAAACACCAATGATCATGTTGTTTACTAATGAACGCATTAGTCCGTGCTTCGCTCTGTGATCTTTATGATCTGATTCTCGATCAAAAGAAATTACATTTCCATCGATCGACATTGTTACACAAGTATCAATTTCTTGAGTAAGTTGACCTTTAGCACCCTTAACGTGAACCGTAGTTCCATCAAGCTTTACTTCAACCCCTGAAGGTATAGTTATGATTGCTTTACCAATTCTTGACATACTCTCAATCTATTAATACACGTAACACAATACTTCACCGCCAACATTTTGCTGACGTGCTTCCTTATCAGTCATTACACCAGACGATGTAGATAAGATCGCAATTCCAAGACCGTTCAATACACGAGGAATGCTATCTGACCCTCTGTATTTACGAAGCCCTGGCTTACTTATTCTTTTGAGGTCTTTAATCGCTGAAGACTTAGTCACACTATCGTACTTCAATGCGATTTTAATGTTCCCTTGCGGGCCATTCTCGTCCTCAAACTTGTAGTTGAGGATATATCCTTTTTCGAAAAGGATTTTTGTGATTTCCTTCTTCAAGTTTGAAGCTGGAATATCCACTACCCTGTGATTCGCTCTTATAGCGTTTCGCAATCTTGTAAGGTAGTCTGCAATAGGATCAGTAACTGCCATAATTTCTTTTAAATTTCTGTTTTACCAGCTAGCTTTTGATACTCCAGGAATCAACCCTTTGTTCGCCATTTCTCTAAACAAAACTCTAGAGATACCAAACTGACGCATATAACCTCTTGGTCTGCCAGTAAGCTTACATCTATTGTGAAGTCTAACTTTTGAAGAGTTCTTGGGAAGTTTTTGCAGTTCATCCCATCGACCTTCTGCTTTTAATTGGGCACGTTTATCGGCATATCGCGCAACTAGCTTTTCACGCTTACGTTCCCTAGCCTTCATTGATTCCTTAGCCATATCTTATTTCTTAAACGGAAAACCGAATGCTTTTAATAATTCAAATGCTTCTTCATCTGTGTCTGCAGAAGTAACGAACGTAATGTCCATACCTTGTATTCTGCTCACCTTGTCGATGTCTATTTCAGGGAAAATGATTTGTTCTTTAATCCCTAGGTTATAATTACCTCTCTTGTCGAATCCTTTTGGATTGATACCTCTAAAATCCCTCGTTCTTGGAAGTGCAACAGCCACTAAACGATCAAGAAATTCATACATGATATCACCTCTCAAGGTTACTTTAGCTCCAATAGGCATTCCTTTTCTTAACTTGAAATTAGAAACGTCTTTCTTGGCTATAGTAGCAATCGGTTTTTGACCTGTAATCATCGCAAGCTCTTGCAAAGAGTTTTCGATGATCTTCTTATCAGCAGTAGCATCACCCAAACCTTGGCTTATCACAATTTTCTTTAATCGTGGAACCTGCATCACTGAAGTGTACTGGAATTTTTCCTTTAAAGCTGGAACGATTTCTTCCGAGTACTGATTCTTAAATCTTGGTGAATAGCTCATTTGATAACCTCCCCTGATCTTTTTGATATTCTAACTTTTTTACCCGCCTCATCAACCTTGCGGCCAATTTTAGTTGCTTTTCCATCCTTGGGATCTGCGTGCAAAAGGTTCGAAATATGTATAGTTCCTTCCTTCTTTACGATACCACCATCAGGATTACTAGCACTTGGCTTAGCGTGTACAGAGATGATATTCAAACCTTCTACTGTAGCTCTTAATGTATCGCGGTTAATATCAAGTATTCTACCTGATTTCCCTTTTTCATTACCGGAAATCACGACTACCTGATCACCTTTTTTTATGTGCAATTTTTTTTGCATATCTAATCTCATTTAAAGCACCTCTGGGGCCAATGAAACAATCTTCATAAACTGCTTCTCACGAAGCTCACGAGCTACAGGACCGAATATACGGGTTCCTCTCATCTCGCCATTATTGTTAAGTAGCACTACAGCATTTTCATCGAAACGGATGTACGAACCATCATTTCTTCTTACTTCTTTTTTTGTACGCACTACTACTGCGCGGCTTACTTGGCCTTTTTTTACGTTACCAGAAGGCATTGCTGACTTAACGGAAACTACTACAGTATCACCGATACTTGCATAGCGTCTTTTAGTTCCTCCTAGTACACGGATACATAGAACTTCTTTAGCTCCACTGTTGTCCGCCACCTTCATTCGTGATTCTTGCTGTAACATCTTAAAATATTATTTAGCTTTTTCAACGATTTCAACCAATCGCCAGCATTTACGCTTACTCATTGGACGGGTTTCCATTATTTTAACAGTATCGCCAATTCCACACTCATTCTTTTCATCATGAGCTACAAACTTTTTAGATACGTTAACGAACTTCCCATACATTGGGTGCTTCATTTTACGAGACACTGTAACAGTAATAGATTTCTCCATCTTATCACTTGTAACAACGCCTACACGCTCTTTTCTTAGATTTCTTTCTGACATGATCTTTATAGTTGAGCTTCCTTAGACCTTTTGGTTAATTCTGTCATGAGTCTTGCTACCACCTTCTTCTTATCTCTAAGAATTATTGGATTCTCCAGAGGAGAAATAGCATGCTGCATTCTAAGACTCGCAACTGAGGCCTTAACCTCAGCCAACTGATCTGCTACTTCTTCAGTTGTCATTTCACGAATTACTGACGGCTTCATGATATTCTATTTATTCTGTATAATCTCTTCTAGTAACAAACTTGGTAATTAGTGGCAATTTCTGAGCGGCTAATCTCAATGCCTCCTTACCCACTTCTAGAGAAACGCCTTCAATTTCAAAAAGCATTCTTCCTGGTTCAATTTTAGACGCCCAATGATCTAGGGCTCCTTTACCTTTACCCATACGAACTTCCGCAGGCTTCTTGGTAATCGGTGTATCTGGGAAGATTCTTATCCATACCTGACCTTCACGCTTCATATGGCGTGTTACTGCTATACGAGCAGCTTCAATCTGGCGAGAGGTTAATCTACCTGTTTCTATTGATTTAATACCGAATGTTCCGAAGGCTAATTGATTACCTCGACCAGCATTGCCTTTAATACGGCCCTTTTGCTGTTTACGATATTTGGTTTTTCTTGGTGATAACATCGTCTATACTCTTTTAGGCATTTGATTTTCTTCTTCCGCTACCGCTACCGCCTCCGCTTCTTGCAGGCGCTCCAGAAGGTTTTCCTTTGTTAGGTGTACCCGAACCAACAGTAGTAGTTAAATCTCTTCTACCGTAAACTTCACCTTTACAAATCCACACTTTTATACCAATTCTACCATAGGTAGTGTGTGCCTCTGCCAAAGCGTAATCGATATCAGCACGGAAAGTATGTAATGGCACACGTCCGTCTTTATATTGTTCAGTTCTTGCCATTTCAGCGCCATTCAAACGACCACTGATCATAACTTTAATACCTTCTGCACCCATTCTCATGGTTGAAGCGATAGCCATTTTTGTGGCTCTCCTGAAAGAGATTCTACCCTCGATTTGACGAGCGATTGAATCAGCTACCAATTTGGCATCTAATTCTGGTCTTTTAATCTCGTAAATATTGATTTGAACTTCTTTCTTAGTCAGCTTCTTCAGCTCTTCTTTAAGCTTATCAACTTCCTGACCTCCTTTACCGATAATGATACCTGGACGCGCTGTGTTGATAGTAACAGTTACAAGCTTTAATGTGCGCTCAATAACCACGTGTGACACACTAGCATTTTTCAATCTAGCATATACATACTCACGGATTTTGAAGTCTTCAACAAGTTTCTCTTCGAAATGCTTGCCACCGTACCACTGTGAGTCCCATCCTCGGATAAAGCCAAGTCTGTTGCCTATTGGATTAGTTTTCTGTCCCATTAAGCTTTTGTTTCAGTTGATTCAACATTATTTTCAGAAATACGAGACTTAATTTCAGTGTTAACTGTATCTAAAGTCAATGATATGTGATTAGAACGCTTTCTAACTCGGTACGCTCTACCCTGTGGTGCAGGCTGAATTCTTTTCATCATTCTACCACCATCAACACTTACCTCTTTAATAATTAAATTAGCCTCTTCCCACTTCTCACCAGATTTCTGTTCGAAGTTCGAAATTGCAGAGCGAAGTAATTTTTCCAAATCACGAGCTGCATGCTTCTTTGTAAATTGGAGAACAGCTGAAGCTTTCGCAACGTCCATACCTCTCACTAAATCAGCAACTAATCTCATTTTTCTTGGCGATGAAGGGCAATTATTCAAACTCGCTATAAATTGAGTTTTACGTGCCTCTTTTCTCGCAACAGCCATATTTTTCTTTCGACTACCCATGACTTATCAAATTACCTTTTGCCTTTTTTATTGCCACCGTGTCCGCGGAAGTTTCTAGTTGGTGCAAATTCTCCTAATTTGTGTCCAACCATATTCTCCGTTACGTATACAGGGATGAATTTATTTCCGTTGTGAACAGCGATTGTTAACCCAACAAAGTCAGGAGAAATCATAGATGCTCTGCTCCAAGTCTTGATTACGCTCTTTTTAGCTGACGCTTGAGTATCTTCTACACGCTTCGCTAGCTTGTAGTGGATAAACGGTGGCTTTTTAAGTGATCTACTCATGCCTTAATTATTTCTTTCTTTTCTCAACGATAAACTTGCTAGATGGCTTCTTCTTACCGCGGGTTTTGTAGCCTTTAGCTGGAAGTCCTTTTCTTGATCTTGGGTGTCCACCTGATGAACGACCCTCACCACCACCCATTGGGTGATCTACTGGGTTCATGGCAACAGCTCTTGTTCTTGGTCTACGACCTAACCATCTACTGCGTCCTGCTTTGCCGCTTCTTTCGAGTGAGTGATCAGAGTTTGATACAGTACCTACCGTTGCAACACATGTAAGCAGTACCATTCTAACTTCACCACTAGGAAGCTTCACTACACCATACTTACCTTCTTTTGCTGCAAGCTGCGCATAAGTACCTGCACTACGAGCCATCTTTCCTCCTTGACGTGGATTTAACTCGATATTGTGTATAATGGTGCCTAAGGGCATATCTTTTAAGAAAAGTGCATTGCCAATCTCTGGAGCAGCGCCTTCACCGTTCGATATTTTTTGACCAACAGTAATACCATTTGGTGCTATTATATATCTTTTCTCACCGTCAGCATATTCAACTAAGGCGATACGAGCATTTCTGTTTGGATCATACTCCACCGTTTTAACTTCGGCATCAATACCGAACTTATCTCTCTTAAAGTCGATGATTCTATATCTTCTCTTATGACCACCGCCTCTGTAGCGAACGGTCATCTTACCAGTATTGTTTCTACCACCAGATTTCTTAATCGGTGCAAGCAGCGATTTTTCAGGTTTATCTGTAGTGATATTATCAAAAGAGCTAATTACTTTACCTCTTTGTCCTGGTGTATTTGGTTTTAACTTTCTAACAGCCATTACTCAATACTTAAATGTTAGCGTAGAAATCAATTACATCACCATCAGCAACAGTAATCATCGCCTTTTTAAAGTGATTTTTTCTTCCGTCAAGTATACCAGTCTTAGTATACCTTGTTTTGCTTTTACCAGAATAAATCATGGTATTAACAGAGGTAACTGTAACATTATACTGACTTTCAACGGCCTTGCGGATCTCTACTTTATTCGCTTTTCGACCAACGATGAAACCATACTGGTTGCGCTTTTCGCTCAACGCAGACATTTTTTCGGTGATAAGTGGCTTTACTAAAACGCTCATCTCTTATTTCTTTAAAATGTCATTAATCTTATCCAATGAACCTTCGCAAAGAAGAATAACATTAGCATTCATGATATCATAAGTGTTTAAGCCTTCTGCACAAACAACTTTTGACTTTGGGTGATTGCGAGCACTCAGAACAACATTGCTCTGGTTGTCCGCTGTCACTAACAAAGTTTTCTTACCCTCAAGTTCTAGTGATTTCATAATCTCTACGTAACCTTTGGTTTTTGGGGCATCAAAAGAGAAATCTTCTAACACACGCACATCCATTGAGTGAGCCTTAGCTGACAGAGCAGATCTTCTCGCTAACTTACTAACCTTCTTGTTAAGCTTGAAACCATAGTCTCTTGGTTCAGGACCAAAAGCCCTACCACCGCCAACAAAAACTGGAGACTTGATAGAACCAGCACGAGCGGTACCAGTACCTTTTTGCTTCTTAATTTTTCTAGTAGAGTAAGCAACTTCAGCTCTTTGCTTTGACTTGTGTGTACCTTGACGTTGATTAGCCAAGAATAATTTCACATCGAGATAGATCGTATGATTATTTGGTTCTACACCAAATACATCTTTATCAAGGCTTACCTTTTTACCCGTCTCTTTTCCTTGAATGTTATATACTGCGAATTCCATTATTTCTCGATTATAACATATGAACCTTTAGTACCAGGAACCGCACCCTTAATCAAGATAACATTCTTGTCAGCAAGTACTTTTACGATCTGAAGGTTGATCATTTTAACTCTTTTACCACCCATTCTACCAGCCATGCGTGTTCCTTTGAATACACGTGATGGCGTAGAACATGCTCCGATAGAACCAGGAGCTCTTAATCTATTATGTTGACCATGTGTTGCATCACCAACTCCGGCAAATCCGTGGCGTTTTACAACACCTTGGAAACCTTTTCCTTTTGAAGTACCGGCAACGTCTACGAATTCGCCTTCTTCAAAAATATCAGCAAGAATTACGTCACCTAATTTATGATCGCCATCCCACTCACGGAATTCAACAACTTTACGTTTTGCATTCGTATTAGCTTTCCCAAAGTGACCCAACTGAGCCTTATTTGAGTGCTTCTCGCTTACATCATCGAAAGATACCTGCACAGCAGTATATCCATCTACCTCCTCTGTGCGCAACTGAGTTACCACGCAAGGTCCAGCTTCGATTACAGTACAAGGAATATTCTTTCCTTCCTCTGTATACACGCTGGTCATTCCAACTTTTTTACCAATGATCCCTAACATCTCTTAAGCTTTAGAGGATTACACTTTAATTTCAACATCAACACCACTTGGAAGCTCTAGGCCCATAAGTGCATCGATTGTTTTAGATGAACTACTATAGATATCCATCAATCTTTTGTAGCTTGATAGTTGGAACTGCTCACGAGCTTTCTTATTTACGTGTGGTGATCTCAACACAGTATAAATCTGCTTTTGTGTGGGCAGAGGAATCGGTCCGCTGACAACAGCTCCTGTTGTCTTTACCGTCTTCACGATCTTCTCGGCCGACTTGTCTACCAAGTTGTGATCGTAAGACTTAAGTTTAATTCTGATTCGTTGCGCCATTTTATTTATATGAATATGCGATATATAAAATTATCCTTTACGTCCTTTAACCTCTGACACAACAGCATCAGCGATGTTTCTAGGACACTCATCATAGTGTGAAAATTCCATTGAAGAAGTTGCACGACCTGAAGACATAGTTCTAAGTTGAGTTACATAACCGAACATTTCTGATAACGGAACTTTACCCTTAATAACCTTAGCACCCGCTCTATCATCCATTCCTTCTACAACGCCTCTTCTTCTGTTCAAATCTCCCACAACATCTCCCATATTTTGCTCCGGGGTTACTACCTCAAGCTTCATGATTGGTTCAAGTAATATTGGCTGACATTTAGGAAGAGCCTCTCTAAAAGCTAACTTAGCACACAATTCAAATGAAAGTGCATCCGAGTCAACCGCGTGGAATGAACCATCCAATAAGGTTACTTTCAAATTATCTACATTGTAACCTGCTAGAACACCATTCTTCATCGCTTCTTTAAAGCCTTTCTCAATCGAAGGAACAAATTCACGAGGAACGTTACCACCCTTTACAGCATTCTCGAAGATCAAACCTGGTTTTTCTGCGTCTCCCGGACCAATATTCACAACTATGTCTGCGAACTTACCACGACCACCCGATTGTTTCTTAAACACTTCTCTGTGCTGGGTAGAACCTTTGATAGATTCTTTGTAGTTTACTTGAGGAGCTCCTTGATTTACTTCTACTTTGAACTCTCTTCTCATACGATCAATAATGATATCCAAGTGAAGTTCACCCATACCACTCAACACAGTCTGACCAGTATCCTCGTCAGTATAGATCGTTAAAGTAGGATCTTCTTCCGAAAGCTTACTTAGAGCCATACCCATTTTATCAACGTCAGCTTGAGTTTTAGGCTCAATTGCTATACCGATAACTGGATCTGGAAAATCCATCGATTCTAATACGATAGGTGCATTCTCTGCGCACAAAGTGTCGCCTGTCTTGATATCCTTAAAACCAACTAGCGCTGCAATATCACCACAGTGTAACTCTGGAATTTGGTTTTGCTTATTGGCGTGCATTTGAAAAATTCTAGAAATACGCTCCTTGTTACCAGTTCTTGTATTCAAAACATAAGAACCTGCCTGAAGCATACCTGAATATGATCTTGTAAAACACAAACGACCAACAAACGGATCCGTTGCAATTTTGAATGCTAGAGCAGCAAAAGGTTCATCAACACTTGGCTTTCTTCTTTCTTCAGCATCAGTCTTCGGGTTAATCCCAACAATTGCCTCTGTATCCATTGGAGATGGAAGAATCTCCATAACCATATCAAGCATCGCCTGTACCCCTTTATTCTTGAAGGCTGATCCGCACATCATCGGAACAACTTTTCCAGCAATCGTGGCTTCACGCAATGCATTTAAAATTTCTCTCTCTGTTAAAGACTCCGAATCCTCAAAATACTTTTCCATTAAAGTTTCGTCAAATTCAGCAACAGCTTCAAGAAGCTCTTCTCTTAGTTGACGTGCTTCATCAACAATATCTTCCGGAATTGCAATCTCTTGGAAAGTCATTCCTTGATCTTCTTCGTTCCAAGTAATTCCTCGGAAGTTGATCAAATCAACCACACCTAGGAATTTTTCTTCCGACCCAATATTAAGTTGCAATGGCAGAGCATGACTACCTAACATCTCTTTTACTTGTTTGCAAACACTTAAAAAGTCTGCACCCTGACGGTCCATTTTATTAACGAAACCAATTCTTGGAACGTTATAATTGTTTGCCAGTCTCCAGTTAGTTTCAGATTGAGGCTCTACACCATCAACAGCACTGAACAAGAAAACCAAGCCGTCAAGAACTCTCAAAGATCTATTTACCTCCACGGTAAAATCTACGTGACCCGGAGTGTCGATAATATTTACGTGGTACAGTTGATCACGGTAGTTCCAATTAAGAGTAGTAGCTGCAGAGGTGATAGTAATACCACGTTCTTGCTCCTGCTCCATCCAGTCCATAGTGGCAGCACCATCATGAACTTCACCAATCTTGTGGCTTACACCACCATAATAAAGAATACGCTCAGTCGTAGTGGTTTTACCCGCATCAATGTGCGCTGCAATACCAATATTTCTCGTGTATTTTAGATCTCTCTTTGCCATTTTTATTGGGTGGAATATTAGAATCTGAAGTGAGCGAAAGCCTTATTAGCTTCAGCCATTCTGTGCGTATCTTCTTTCTTTTTGTAAGCAGCACCCTCTTCTTTCGAAGCAGCTACGATTTCATCAGCAAGCTTAATCGCCATGCTCTTTCCGTTTCTTTTCTTTGAGTATGAGATTAACCACTTCATACCCATCGATAACTTTCGGCTCGCTCTAATCTCTTGCGGAATTTGGAAAGTGGCGCCACCAACTCTGCGGCTCTTAACCTCAACTTGAGGGGTTACGTTCTCCAAAGCTTTTTTCCAAGTATCTAGAGAGCCTTCTTCAACTTTCGACTCAACGATATCCATCGCATCATAGAATATTTTATAGGCCACACTTTTCTTACCGTCTAACATCAAGTTATTTACAAATTGGGTAACCATCTCACTCTTGAATCGTGGATCTGGCATCAATCTTCTAACTTTCGCTCTTCCTTTTCTCATATCAGCGAATTATTTCTTTTTCTTAATTGGAGCTGCAACCGCACCTTTCTTAGGACGCTTAGCACCATATTTAGAACGTCTTTGCTTTCTACCTTCAACTCCTGCAGTATCAAGCGCCCCACGTACAATGTGATATCGAACTCCAGGAAGATCTTTCACTCTTCCACCTCTTACTAGAACAATTGAGTGTTCTTGAAGATTGTGTCCTTCACCAGGGATGTAGGCGTTGACTTCGTTTTTGTTTGTCAACCTTACCCTTGCTACTTTACGCATAGCTGAGTTTGGTTTCTTAGGTGTAGTGGTGTACACACGTACACATACCCCGCGCCTTTGAGGACATGATGTTAACGCAGCAGATTTGCTCGTCTTCACCTTGCTCTGGCGACCATTTTTTACAAGTTGTGATATAGTTGGCATTCGTCTATTTTACCTTTAAGTTCTTAACTTCAAGACAATCTTTTCC
>Ga0129325_1105417_pt1 | contig 21035 bp, 20 predicted proteins | sample CPBNA1_9_FD_105435 | JGI IMG/M metagenome (GOLD analysis project Ga0129325, IMG submission 105435) | Freshwater to marine salinity gradient microbial communities from Chesapeake Bay, USA - CPBay_Spr_15_0.2_RNA1 (Metagenome Metatranscriptome) | ecosystem: Environmental > Aquatic > Marine >... | reverse complement strand
GCAGCTGATTCGGTGTCCGCTAGAGCGTGTAGTCGACATCAATGAGCAGGTACTCAAAACTGAAGCTGGGTTTAAAGGGGGTCCTGATTTGGGTGTCGGTGTAACAAAGACCGGTCGGGAATGTTGATTCGATCAAATGCCATACCTATGGGTGTCTTACGCCTTCCTCTGCTTGATAATCTGGCTACTTTGCAGAGACATCCGGATTATCAAAATGCAAAGGCGGGTAGTCATCACGCTGCGTTCCGTTTGATTGCGGACTTAGTCGCACCAAAGCTCAAAACTGGGGTAGGCGCCTTTCCAGGGCATGCGATTTTTGCCAGTCCATTTGCAAGCGAATTGGCTGGCGATAATGCGCTACCCATCGTTTTGGCCATGTTCTGTGCCAAGGCTTTTGGTGGTGAATGTGATCTTGAAATCGTTCAAAAAGAACGGGTTTTTCACACCGGTGCTGATCCGATGGAGCGGCTGATCAGTCGTCCAACCTTTGATGGCGCGGTGTCTGCCGGTCGAGATTACGTGCTTGTGGATGATGTGACCAACATGGGTAATACCTTGGCTGAGCTCGCGAACTTCATTATCCAGGGTGGCGGGAATGTGGTAGGTTATTGTGTAATGGTAGACGACGGTCGGATCCAAACGCTGATCCCTGATCGCAAAACCATCAGGTCGCTCGAAGAGAGGTTTGGTAATGAAATCAAAGACATATTCGGAATCTCAGTTGCATGTCTCACGGCCAACGAGGCCCAGTATCTTATCGGCTTCAGAAGCGCTGACGAAATCCGAGGTCGTTGCGCTAAGGCAAAAGAAGAAATCCATAGACGCAGACTTGCGAAAAGCGGTCACTAAGTGTTTAGCCAGCGTTTAAATGCTTTCTAAGTCTATTTCACTCGACTTATCGTTATTTGAGCTGAATCGCGCGAAGCTATCTGAGTTTGTGTTGGGTTTTGTCCGTTCGACATGCATCTCGAGCCGGATAGACAGCTCGCTCTGTTAGCATCAATTATCAGCCCTATTTTTCGTTCGGAATTACGTCGCCGATATTTTACTGACATGAGAAAGCGAAGTTGATTCACGATAAGTGCTCTTGGGTGTTGAGAGTAATGAATGTTACTTCATAAAAATGGAAGGGATTGCTGGGTGGTGATAAAGGCTATTATCGCGCTCTAGAGAGATTAGTTTTCGGAGTTTCTTCGCGCTCTAAAAGAATAATTAAACGTTAACCATGTACTGTTTTGTTAATATAATTCAGAAAAAGAAATAAATGTAGGTATTTGTCCGGTCATTATGGTGGGAAGATCTGGCGCGCGACTGTGGCCACTCTCTCGGACGGCGCACCCTAAGCAGTTTCTAAAGCTGCATGGTAAAGACACTATGCTTCAGGCGATGGTTAAGACACTCTCGGGGCTAGATATTTAAGCCCAGAATCGATGTAATAGGTTTTATGATTTCTTTAATAAATCGAGTAATTCTCTATGAAATTCTTTGTTACCGGTGCAACTGGATTTTTGGGTAGAAAGATAGTGAATATGCTTGTGGAGGGTGGTCATTCGGCTATTTGTACCAAGAGAAGCACGAGTCATATCGGATGTCTTGCCGATAATGGCAGTGTTACATTTGTAAATATTAATGATGATGACTGGCTGAAGGGTTTTGACGGGCATGACATTGATTGCGTGATTCACTGTGCGACCAATTACGGCAGGAAAGACGCAAGTATAAGTGATACGATTTTTACAAATATTACTCTACCAGCAATTCTACTTGACGCTGCAGCGAGCAAAGGAGTTCGGTATTTTATCAATACTGACACAGCGCTAAGTGAAGGTGTTAGTGCGTATAGTTTTTCCAAAAAGCAGTTTCTACGGTGGGCTCATTTGTTCTCTCAAGATATTAAATTTATTAATCTATGTTTAGAGCACTTCTATGGTCCTGGTGATGACGATTCCAAATTTGTGAGTTACTTGATCGCTAACTTGCGTGATAACAATTTAGGATCACTGGCTTTGTCTGAAGGCTTGCAAAAACGTGATTTTATTTATATTGATGATGTGGTTTCAGCGTACAAGGTTGTTGTTGATAATATCCATGATTTCACTGACAGTTTCACCGAGATAGGTGTGGGTACTAATAATTTAATATCCATTAAAGAGCTCGTTTTTTTGATTAAAAAATTAACAAATAATACTAAAACTAAACTCGATTTTGGTGCGATACCCCAGCGCAATATTGAAACACAGTCGGATTGTGATATTTCATTTCTTGGTAACCTTGGGTGGACTCCGAAATACTCACTAGAAGAGGGGATTACCGAATCAATAAGTCAATCTAGGTGACTGGCATGTTGGCTAAGCTAACAGATTTTGAACCTCTTAAGAAAGTCTTCTCTGTATTTCTTAGGCTTTCTGCTGCTGTAACGAAATTTTTTTTGTTTTTATATTTGGCGGTGAAGTTCAGTCCTGCAGAGGTTGGGCAATTTGGTCTGGTCGTTGCAGTTATCTCTATAGGGGTAATTTTTATCGGCGGCGAGCTTCACTATGTAAATTCGCGTGAGATAGCAGCTTCGAAAATCACTGATATACGTATAATTATTACTGATCAACTTAAAACTCATTTAGTATTCTATATTTTATTACCTCCGCTATTATATGTTCTTACTTTGGTCGATTTTCTAGACGGTGAGTATTTTTATGTAGTGTTGGGGTTGTTGATTTGTGAGCATATCTCTTTAGAGATTATAAGATTTTTGCAGTTCACATTTCAGCCGGTACTTGGGTCTTTTTTGATCTTTTTTAGAAATGTTTCTTGGGTCATCTGCCTATTAGTGTTTAGTGAGTTAGGTCTGATGGAGTTAAGCATCACGAACTTATTGCTTGTATGGATGATGTTTTCACTGTGTACGGTCTTGCTGGGATTATTTTTAATTAGAGATTATTTGATTAATATAGATTATAAGAATTTTAACTTTAGAAAAATGAAGAATAATTTACGAAGAGCGCTCCCGTTTTTTGTCACGGCCCTTTTCTTTGCGTTGTCTCAAAACGTTGAAAGGTTCACATTAAAGAGTATTATTGATAGCGAAAGTGTGGGTGTGTTCTTCTTTTTGGCGTCTCTTGCGTCGGTTCTCCTATTAGTGGTTACCTATGGTGTAAACGTGTTCCTCGCTCCACATGCAATAAATGCATTCAGGAACAATAGTTGTGAAGCGTACGGGGAGATTAAAAAAACATTTATTTGGCAAACACTGATATTCGCATTGGCCGCTATTCTCGCAGCAATTATGCTTTTTGATCCACTTTTAAGCTTTGTAGGTAAGGATGATTACATAGATAATAAAAACATCTTTTATGTAATGTTGGCATCAAATCTTATGCTGCTTTTCTCGGACTTTACCAATCTAGATATGTATGTGAGAAATATGGACCGGGAGATGATGTATGCCTCAATAGGAGGCTTATCTCTTGCGATAATTAATTCTGTAGTACTTGTCAGCTTTATGGGGGTTCTTGGGGCTGCCGTAGCCGCTTTTATTTCAGTTTTGTGTCTTTGGGCCTTTCGTGGGTACTTCTACCGTCGAGGATTAGAATTAGACCCTAGCCTTATAATGAGTGTAAGAGGCTAATATTTTTTGGCCTCTACGGATTTTCACAGCACAAGTTAAGAAGGGTTAAATATATGAGTAATATGAACACTGTATTAGTTACTGGGGCGGATGGATTTATCGGCTCTCACCTCACAGAAATGCTTGTGGCTCAAGGGTACAAAGTCAAGGCATTATCTCAGTATAATTCTTTCAATTACTGGGGCTGGCTTGAGGATATAGATTGTGTGGATTCGATCGAGATTTTAAACGGTGATATTAGAGATCCCTATTACTGCATCCATATCACGAAAGGGGTGGATATAATTTTTCATCTGGCGGCTCTGATCGCTATTCCCTACTCCTATGTTGCGCCTCAGAGCTATGTTGACACAAACATCAGTGGAACATTAAATATCTGCCAAGCCGCTTTGACCAACAAAGTGGAAAGAGTTATTCACACTTCAACTAGCGAGGTATATGGCACAGCGCAATATGTACCGATAGATGAAGTACACCCTATCCAGGCTCAGTCACCTTACAGTGCATCAAAAATTGGCGCCGATGCAATTGCCATGAGCTTTTGCAACGCTTTTGATCTACCGTTGGTAATAGCTCGTCCATTTAACACGTATGGTCCACGGCAGTCTGCAAGGGCTGTTATTCCGGCAATCATCAGTCAGATAGCGGCTGGTAGAGATGAGATAATGCTTGGAGATGTCAGTCCGACTCGCGACTTTAATTATGTTTCTGATACGTGCAGGGGGTTCATTGCTCTGGCAAATTGCGAAGAAGCGGTAGGAGAAGTTGTAAATATTGGCTCCAACTATGAGATCTCTATTGAAGAAACATTCGAATTAATCCGAGAGCTTATGGGAAGCAAAGTAAAGTTTATTGAGGATGTGCAACGAATTCGCCCAGATAAGTCTGAGGTTTTTAGGCTTTGGTGCGACAACTCTAAAATAAATCAGCTTACTAAATATAGCCCTGAAGTAGGCATTAGAGAGGGCTTGTCTAAAACTATAGACTGGTTTTTGGATGCAAATAACTTGGCTAAGTACAAAACAGGTATTTATAATGTGTGAACCATATAGCTTTTTTGTTTGGATGCGGCTTTAAGCTGGGGTATTTAGGTTTTTTTGACGTCATATCGCTAAAGTTATCATTTTCGATTGAATCTCAAGGTGGGAGAAAGATCTACTCAGCTGGGGGTAGAGTTTTGACGGAGTAGAACCAAAAAACCATGAAAATGACATGTATGTGTCACAATTTCAGGAAGATATGGAATGCGAGATAACTTAGTTGAATTCATCCAAGACTACTACGGGCGAAAGGATTTTATCCCGCTTCATGAACCAGTTTTTGTTGGGAAAGAAGTCGACTACGTGGTTGAAACTCTCGCGTCTACATTCGTCTCTAGTGTCGGAAAGTTTGTCGATCAATTTGAGGAAAAAATTTCTGCATACACTAAAAGTGAGGCTGCAGTTGCAACGGTCAATGGGACAGCTGCAATTCATTCGGCACTTTTACTTACCGGAGTGCAGGAAGGCCAATATGTTATTACGCAAGCCTTAACGTTTGTCGCAACATGTAATGCAATCAAGTATTGCGGAGCAGATCCAATTTTTATAGACGTAGATTTGGAAACTCTCGGGCTTTCCCCTTCCGCTCTCGAATATTGGCTCAATGAGCATGCTTTTATTGATGATAATGACATTTGTCGTGTTAAGGGTGATGGGAAGGCTATAGCTGCTTGCCTGCCAATGCATACGTTTGGTCATCCGGTCAAATTGTCTGAGCTAGTTGAGCTTTGCTCTAAATGGAATTTGCCGCTGGTCGAAGATGCGGCAGAGTCTTTGGGGAGTTTATATAAAGGTAAGCACACAGGGACGTACGGGGAGTTTGGGGTAATTAGCTTTAACGGGAATAAAATCATTACCTCTGGTGGGGGTGGGATGATCTTATGCAGTCAAGAGTTAGCAGTAAGAGCTAAGCATCTAACGACTACTGCGAAAAAGCCTCATAAATTTGAATTTTTCCATGATGAACTAGCCTTTAATTATAGACTCCCGAACTTGAATGCGGCATTAGCATTGGCGCAGTTAGAATCGATAGATTACTTTTTAACACAAAAGCGAGATCTGGCAATGTTATATAAAGATCAATTCGCTGGTAGTGAGTATCTTTTCATATCAGAACCTGCTGACTGCCGATCAAATTATTGGTTAAACGCTATAATTTGTGATTCTCGGTCTGCTAGAGATGATTTTCTGGATTTCACCAATAGCGCGAATGTTATGACAAGACCAATATGGACTCTCATGAATCAATTGCCAATGTATAAAAATTGTATTGCGGGTGACTTAAAAAATTCTCTATGGTTGGAAGCAAGAGTTGTCAACATACCTAGCAGTGTAAAGCGATGAGATTCATTCAATGCAAAGTAATGTTGACGTGTCTTTTGATTGCGCCCTATTTGTTTGGAGCCGCCTATGAGGGTGGCTGGGAAACTAGCTCAGGAGACTATTCTTCAACGAGGCTGTCGAAGTTAGATCAAATAAATATAGATAATATCGAAGATTTAGATGTTGAGTGGATATTTAATACGCAAGAATTCAACAAAGAAGCATCAATTCAGTCTTCGCCGATATTTACCGGGAAGTACCTAATTACAGTAGGAATATATGGGTCTATTTTTGCGTTGGATCCAAAAAATGGCAAAGAAGTGTGGAGGGCTAAAGTTCCTTCGCCTGCAGGAAGGAGGGGCATTACATTTTCCCGTCAGCATAATCTTATACTTGTCCCGACGGGAAAAGGTGTCTCAATTCTGGATGCAGATTTCGGGAAATTAGTAAAACAAATTCAGTGTGGACCATCGCTTCTCCAGCCAATATTAGGTGAAAATAAAGTATTTATCGCTACTTTAAAAGATGGAGTTAAAGCGTATGATCTTGAGTCGGGTAAGGCGCTATGGCATAACGACCTTCTTAAAGGAAACGTACAGCCAAGAGTCTGGTCGGGTTTTTCTTATGATATAGAGTCCAAAATTATTTTTGTAAACACTGCTAACCCGGGAGGGTTATACGGCGGGAAAAGACTAGAGGATGATCTTTCTAATAGCCTGATTGCCCTTGACTCGCGAAGCGGAGAAATTAAATGGCACTATCAACATATAATACATGATTTGTGGGATCTGGACCTCGTTGGTAATCCAATGATCATTAAAAATCAATTACTAAAGACGTCAGCTGTCCTTAGCCTATCTAAGACTGGAGAGATTATTTATTTAGATGTAAATACGGGAGAACCTGTTTTTAAAAACTCCATTACGAAAATTCCTGTTCCAGCTTCTGACGTGCCTGGCGAAATTACTTCTAAGTTTCAGAAAGAAATTCTGCTTCCTCAGCGAGTCTCTGGTGTGTTGGTCGATCTTGAAAACGATTTTAGCCACCTCGATCAAGAAAATAGAGCTTACGTTGATTCAAAACTAAAGTATGCAAAGTCGGGAATATTTCTGCCTCCTTCACTGAATTACGATTTATTAATATACGGTCTCCATGGAGGGCCGCAATGGATGGGCGCAGCGCTGTCCGCAAGGCAAGATGCGATTGTAATCCCATTTAATAAAGACCCATGGCTTCTTCGGTTAAAGTATCAGGATTCACGGTTTACAAAAATAAAAATTTATGCCGTCAAATTTAGAAAATTACTGGATCTTGTTAAAGCTTATTATTTGCACACAGTGAATTATGTAGCTTCTTCTATTGCAGAAGTCTTTGATATTAATTTCGAGGTTCCAAGTGAGAATTTTCAGGATAATATCGATGAGACTAATATAGATCTACGATGGGCGAATTTCCAAAAGGAAGAAACGATTGCAAACGTTGTTTATGGGATGCTTCCCGACACTGATAATGGGGAAGTGTATACTAAGCAGTGTAGCTCGTGCCATGGAATAGCCAGACAAGGGAATTATGAAAATGAATATGAAGGTGATTATTATGCGCCACCACTAGTCGGTATCACGCTCTCTAACAAAGGAGATGCGATGTTGCACCATGAAACGCTTCGGGCAATTCACAATGAGTCTAGTGGCGGTTTTGACGTCACAAAAACTGAGTTGTCAAATCTTTACGAAAAATTCACTGAGATCGACAATACACTATTGTCCAAAGGCGTATTAGAAATTGACTATTCGTGGCAAATGTTATTGGATAAAAATGGATACCCAGCCTCGAAACCGCCTTGGGGAGGTATAGCGAAAGTAAATTTGTCATCTGGAAATTTAGAATGGTCCGTGCCTTTCGGGACCAGAAAAAACAAGAACGGGGATGTTATCGCAGTCGGGGATAAAAGCTTCGGGGGTGTATTGTCCACCAAGTCTGGCTTAGTGTTTGCGACTGGAACACCAGATGAGATGGCTAGGGCCTATCGTATTGATAATGGAGAAGAGATATGGGCCAAAAAGATGCCTTATGCGGGCTCTGCACCCCCCATGTCTTTTGAGTATAAAGGATGTCAATACATAGTATTTATCGCTTCTGGCGGCCAATTTGTAGGCTTTGAGAAAAATGGAGATGCAGTTTTAGCATATAAATTAGGTAGTTGTGCCTCACAATAATCTAGTTGAGCAGCGATTTTTTACTACCAAAAAATGTGACGTTAACTTAATACCATTTTTTTAAAAGGTGTTTGGTAAAAAAATAGAGAATACATTATTTCTTGGGGAATTAAGTGTCTTTTTGTAAAGGTTAAGTTGAGCGCCAAGTTCCTTAGAGAGGAAGTGGTCAACAAAAATTTATAATGTGACTATGCCTTTTAAAGAAATTTGGCAAACACGCATCAGATTCTATGTGGCTGCTGTTGTGTGCTTTGAGCTCATCGGATTCATGCTGGTACGCCTATGATTTGTGACATTAAACAACCGATATTTTTACTCGGAGCAGGAGGGCACGCAAGGTCTTGCATTGAGGTAATTGAATCAACAAATGATTTTGAAATCTGTGGACTGATTGGTCTCGAGGAGGAAATTGGCACTTCTGTTTTTGAATATCATATTGTTGGCGGTGATCAGAGTATTGACAGGGTTTTCCGAGAAGCGAATGCTTCGGCATTAGGTGTCGTTTCTTTAGGTCAGATCAAAAGTCCCAGGAGCAGGATATCGCTTTTTAATAAACTCGAACAACTTTGTAAGGTGGCTCCTGCAATTGTTTCTCCGTTTGCATATGTGTCAAAAAGATCTCGCTTGGGGGTTGGGACTATTATTTTTCATGGAAGTATTATAAATGCAGGTGTGACTGTTGGTGAAAACTGTATTCTTAACAGTCATTCGCTAATTGAGCATGATTCATTGATTAATTCGCACTGTCATATTTCGACGGGTGTTAAAATTAATGGCGGCGTGAGCGTGGGGGCAGGGACATTTATTGGCAGCGGCTGTGTGGTTAAAGAGGGAGTCAGCATTGGTGAAAACTGTGTAATTGGAATGGGCCAGACGTTATTTAACGATCTTGAACCGGGATCGTTCATGCCAGCTAAGAGAGGCAAAAAATGACTTTGATCATCGCTGAGGCCGGAGTTAATCACAATGGTAAAATGGATCTGGCCTGTGAGTTAGTGGAGAAAGCTGCTGCATCGGGCGCTGACATTATTAAATTTCAAACATTCGAAGCTAAAAGTCTAGTTACAAAGGTGGCCGAGAAAGCTAATTATCAGCGGATCAATACTTCGGTCGCTGAGTCACACTATCAGATGATAAAGAATCTAGAATTAAAAAAAAATGATCATCATCGGATAATCAAGCATTGTAGGAAGCATAATATAGAGTTTTTTTCTTCGGCTTTTGACCTTGACTCCTTGGAGTTTTTAGCGAGTCTGAATTTATCAAGATTTAAAGTTCCGTCTGGTGAAATTACGAATTTGCCCTATCTGAGACAGATGGGTGCTTATCAAAAGCCTATTATCCTCTCGACAGGGATGTCAAACATGGATGATATTGGGAACGCATTAATCGCATTAGAGAGCGCAGGGACATCTAGAGATAAAATCACGGTGCTACACTGCAGTACGGAATATCCAGCACCTATAGGGGACGTCAATCTAAACGCAATGCGAACTATTAGAGAGACATTTAATGTTGAGGTTGGGTATTCGGATCACACTTCGGGGATCGAGGTTGCAATTGCTGCAGTCGCGTTAGGTGCTACTGTGATCGAGAAGCATATCACGTTAGACAGATCGCTACCTGGCCCCGATCATTCCGCGAGCCTTGAAATGAAAGAGTTTACGCAGATGGTAGAGTCTATTAGAAATATTGAAAAAGCAATGGGTAACGGAATTAAAGTTCCCTCTGCTATAGAAAGGTCAAACATGGCCGTCGCTAGGAAATCAATTGTAGCTCGAACATTTATTTCTAAAGGCCAGAAGTTCACGTACGATAATTTAACGGTTAAAAGACCGGGGACGGGCCTATCACCAATGAAAATTGATTCCGTGATCGGCGAATTTGCAAGTAAAGATTTCTATCCAGATGAAGAGATTTCAATTTAAAAATATGGATTATACAAATATTAAGATAATAGATTATGGGATGGGTAATATCCAATCTGTAAAGAATGCATTTGAGCATCTTAATTGCAGTGTTGAGATTACGGATGACCCTAATGATTTAAAAAATGCCGATGGGTTAATTCTACCGGGAGTGGGTGCTTTCGGGCAGGCGATGTTTAACCTTAAGGGTAAAAACCTAACCAATCCACTTAAAGATGCGGTATTAGAAAGCAATATCCCGATTTTGGGTATATGTTTGGGTATGCAGCTCCTTTCCGATAAGTCTGATGAGAGAGGTTTGAATCGTGGCTTGTCTCTCATTCCCGGGGAGATATGTAAAATTCCAGATTTGAAGGATTATAGGTTGCCTCATGTTGGATGGAGTAATGTCGAAATTAGGAATAAGGCGCCGCTATTTTCAAATATCGCTGATAATAGTTGTTTTTACTTTGTTCATTCATACCGGTTTATGTGTGATCCAAAATACGTAGCTGCGACAGCAGAATATGGGCATTCGATAAATGCGGTTGTTCAAAATGGTCATATTTTTGGTGTTCAATTTCATCCAGAAAAAAGTCAGAGAAAAGGCTTTCATTTGATTAACAACTTCATTGAATTCGTAAAAAACAGACACGTGGAGTTTTAAGGTTAATGTTGAAGAAGAGACTTGTAGCGTGTTTGTTAATAAGGGATGGGTTGATCGTTCAAAGCATAGGCTTTAAGAAATACCTTCCAATTGGCCATCCAAAGTTTCCGCTGGAGTTTGTAGCAAGGTGGGATGTGGACGAAATTATTTTGCTAGATATGAGTGCCTCATCGAGGGATAGGGTTTTAGATACTAAGCTCCTGGAAGTGTTATCTAAATCCTGTTATGTGCCATTGACCGTTGGTGGTGGAATTAAGAGCGTAGGAGACGTTGCAAAGATTATTAGAGCTGGAGCCGACAAGGTTTCCATCAATACTAGTGCCATAAAAACACCCAAGCTAATAACTGAATTAGCAGATACGTTTGGTAGTCAGTGTACAGTTGTTTCGATGGATTGCAGTTTAGATAATGATGGTGTTTATAGAGTTTACGCAAACTCAGGTATGGTACCAACGAATTTACCAGCTAAGGAGTGGGCAAAAAGAGTTGAGGAGTTAGGGGCTGGTGAAATATTTCTTAACTCAATCGACAGAGACGGATCCAAACAAGGCTACGATATTACCTTGATTAGACAAATCACAGAATCTGTATCGATACCGGTTATTGTCTGTGGCGGGGTAGGTGATTTTTCTCATTTCTCTTTAGGAATAACCGAGGGGGGCGCATCAGCTGTCGCTGCTGGTAATATTTTTCATTATATTGAGCACAGCACTATCGTGGCTAAGATGAACTTATTGCAAGCTGGTGTAGACATTAGAATGGACAGTGAGGCAACTTATGAAGGTCGTAAATTCGACGAAAACGGAAGACTAATGATGATGTCAGGAGAAGATCTTTCAAAGGTTGAACTTAGTAAAGGGTTCAAAGATATATTATGATTTATTGCAAAAGATGCCTTTATCCAGAAAACCATCCTTATGGAATGATATTTGATAGCGAAGGAATATGCATGGGCTGTAGGGTTCATGAGGAAAAAGATACGCTGGATTGGGTAGAGAGATTCAAGAAGCTTGAGAACATAGCTCATACGAATTCAAAAATAATGGGCAAAAAAAGTTTCGACTGCATAATCCCAGTAACTGGGGGCGGTGATAGTTATTTTATAGTTCATGTCGCTAAGAATATACTGGGTATGAATCCTCTTTTGGTTAACTATAATTCTCATTACAATACGAGACTAGGTATCAGAAATTTAGCGAACCTCTCTACTGTCTTCGATTGCGATATTGTGACATCGACTCTTTCTCCTTCGCATGTCAAAAAGATTACTAGGCAGACGATAAAACAATTTGGGAGCATGTATTGGCAAGTGTTAGCTGGATATACAACATTTCCAGTCCAAACTGCAGTCAGATTTAGAATTCCTTTAATTATATGGGGTGTGCACCCCTGGTCAGAACAAACGGGAATGTTTTCCCATCTTGATGAAGTAGAGATGAGTCACCGATGCAGAAAAGAACATGCTTTAATGGGGATCTCAGCTGAAGATTTAGTCAATGGTAATAGTGATGTCCAAAGAAGTGAGGTGCAGCCCTATATATATCCCTATGATAGTGAGTTAGAAAAAGTTGGTGTCAGGGGAATTTACTTAAGTAATTATGTAAGGTGGGACTCAAAAACTCAGCATGAGCTGATGATAGACGAATATGGTTATGAATCGTGTATCCAGCAGAGAACATTTAATACCTATGAGGATGTGCATTGCTTTCATTCTTCGGGCCTCCATGATTATCTGAAGTTCCTAAGGTACGGTTATTCTAAGGTCACGGACCATGCATCAAGGGAAATAAGACTTAAAAGGATGACAAGAGAAACCGGAATTAACATGGTTAAAAAATATACGACCAAACCGCCAGAAGATTTGGGTTTGTTTTTGAACTGGATTGATATGACTGAGGACGAATTTTTCAATCATGTAGATAAATTCAGGGATAATAAGGCGTGGCAAAAAGTAAATAATGAGTGGACGCTCCGTGATTCGATTGTTAACTATAAAAGTAGCAGTGATCTTTTTCTAGGCGGCATAGATGATGATTGCGACTTTCGAGTAACCTCGCCCGCTGAGCCCGATCTTAGCGATGATGAATATTTGTTAATGGGGCGTGGATATATTGATTCCAGAAATTATGGTGCGCATGAAAATCGAGCTAAAAATGGTGGAATGACAAAAAGAAATTGGATTAGGCCGTCGATCAAATGATGAATTATTGTCAAAGATGTGTTTTACCTGATACTAAGCCCGGCCTGAAAATAGATTCTGATGGCATATGCAGCGCATGTAGGTCTGTAGAGTTAAAACATCAAATAAATTGGGAGGAAAGGGAGGCTAGATTACGCAGGCTGTGTGATGAAATAAGAGGCTCTAATGGTAATGGTTACGAGTGTATTGTTCCTGTAAGCGGTGGAAAGGATAGCGCTTATCAGGCATATATGATGAGTAAGGTTTATAACCTCAGGGTGCTTTGTATCAATGTGACGGCGCACTTACAAACTTTTGAGGGTATCGCAAACCTGAATGCGATGGTGTCAAATATGGACGTTGACTTAATTAAAATAAATGTTCGACCTAGTGTGCAACAGAAGATTAGGCGCCTTGCATTGTTCGAAACAGGAAATCCAAACTATGCAGAGCATCATGTAGTTTTCGCAGGGGTTGCAAGAGCAGCTCTGTACTACGGTGCTCCGCTTATTGTGTGGGGTGAAGATATCGCGACGGAGTTCGGTGGGGTTGTTGCAGAGAGCTCTACAGATGATGGGTCGGCAGAGGATCTTATTAATAATGATTTGTTTATGGATCTCGATTTTAATAACTTCGTTGAAGGTAGGATAGATGAAGGGGGCTTGTTTTTTTATAATCATCCAGAAAAACGAGAATTTAGGGATAAAAAAATTAAAAGCATCTACCTTGGTTACTACCACTGGTGGGACGGAAAAAAACACTATGATTTGGTAAGGGACTACGGATTTATGCCAAGGAGAGAGGGCCCGTTATCAGGCAATATACTAGATTATGATAATATTGATGAAAAACTCTGCGAACTTCACATATGGTTTAAATTTCTTAAATTTGGATTTTGGCGGCCAACGGATCAGTGCTGTTATCAAATTTGGAATGGAAGAATGACCAGAGAGGAAGCCGTGAGTATTGTGCTAGAGAAGCAATACGAATTTCCAGGTGAATTTCTTCCGGAGTTTCTTGAATATCATGAAATCAATGAGAATGAGTTCCATGAGTTAGAAGATAAGTTTCGAAATTATGATATTTGGCATAAAAAAGATGGCATGTGGCGATTAAAGAATGAGATAAATTAGGTAATGGATATGAAAACAGTAGTGATCTCCGGAGCAGGAGGCTTTCTTGGGAAAAAACTCGTCGCCGAATTAAGTAGAACAAATATAAGAATTATTGCGTTATATCGGTCAGTCATACCTAACACACTGCGTTCTCTTCCCAACGTCGAGTGGGTAATGGTTGATCTCTCAGATTTTCGTGATCAGTTGGTTATAGCTGATAAGATCGATGTTGTAATTCATCTCGCTGGTTCTACCCTTGGAGCCCAAAAAAATGAATTTGAATTTTTTAGAGATAACGAGATTGTAACTTTCAATTTACTTAACCAATTATCTGAAAAATGTAGCAATTTTATTTATGCGTCTAGTCAGGTCGTGTATGGGAATGTTTGCAGTCTCGATGTCAAAGAAGATGCTGTTTTAGATGTTACTGAGTCTCCCTATGCGTGCAGCAAGGTAAATTGCGAAAATTGGTTTAGGTGGTTTCAGAAAAAAACAGGCGGTACATATCTATCCTTGCGCTTCTGTGGATTTATAGGTGGGGGCGGCCTAATCGACTATATTGTAGCTATGGCCATACAGGGCAAGGAGATTGAGCTATTCTCAAATGGTGAGATAGTTAGGGATTACCTTTCTTCAGATGACGCAACAATGGCCTTTTGTAGCGCAGTAAATTGTATTGCGAGCTTGGGCAATGAATTTATACCCATCAATATTGGATCCGGCCAGACGATGTCTGCTTTGGAAATTGCAGAATTAGTTTGTATGACACTTAATTCAGATTCAACAGTCAGTCGTTTAGACAAAAACGGCCCTCAAGGTGATTTTGTTCTTAATAATCATAAGGCTCGAGAAATTCTTGATTTTGAGCCGCGTTGTCTAGTTGAAGAAATAATAAAATATTCACAAACCAAGAGAGTAAGTCGTGAAAGTTAAAAAAATTACTATGGCGGATCCGTATTTTGATTCCTCAGATCGAGAAAGAATTCATCGAGGAATAGACGAAATTTTAGATCAAAGTTTAAGCATGGGTCCTAACGTAAAAAGCTTTGAGCGAGAGTTTGCATCTCAAATGAATGTGAAGCACGCCATTGCCATGAATTCGTGCACTTCGGCGTTGGAGGCTGCATTACTAGCGCATGATATTTCAGGCAAAGAAGTTATCATTCCATCGCAGACATTCATCGCGACAGGTATGGCTGTCCATCTTAATGGTGGGAAGCCTATTTTCTCTGAAATTTCACCAAAAACGATGTGTTTAGATATTGATGATGTTAAATCAAAAATAACTCCAGAGACCGCGGGCATTGTCATTGTGCATATGGCAGGCTTAGTCACTCCAAACATTATGGAATTCAAAAAGTTATGTGATGAGAATGATCTATTTTTAATAGAGGATGCTGCTCATTCTCCGGGGGCAATCGTTGATGGAAAGTTTGCAGGTACTATCGGAAATGCGGGCTGTTTTTCTTTCTTTCCTTCAAAAGTCATTACGTCTGGCGAGGGGGGTATGTTGGTTACTAATGACGATTGCATAGCAGATTTCGCAAGGAGCTTTCAAAATCGAGGTAGAGATATGGAAGCGTGCACTGAGATATATAATATGCCAGGCAGAAATGTGAGAATGACCGAGATGTCAGCTTTGCTTGGTAGAATTCAGTTAGAAAAACTTGATGAATTTCTCAAAAAGAGGAGGGCTCTTGCAAGTATCTATCACGTAGAGTTGTGTGGTGTTGATGGTATTGAGGTTCTAATCCCAAAGGACATAACATCATCTTCATTTTGGAAAGTCCCAATTATTCTCGATAGCGATATTGATCGTACAGCTTTGACTGAAGTTATGCGATCTAAAGGGGTCAGCGTTGACTGGGCCTACAATCCACCGCTGCATCTGCAGCCCGTATTTGTTAATTTGTATCAAACATTTGAAGGTCAGTTGCCCATTACTGAGCGTTGTTTGATGAGGCATATATGCCTCCCATGCCATCCTAGAATGGATGATGGCGATGCAATATATGTCACTGAAGTACTCAAGCAATGCTTGGAAGATAGGTTACGATAAATGGTTATTTCAATTCATCAACCGCATTATATCCCTTGGCTACCATATTTTTTAAAAATTGAAAAATCTGACCTTTTTGTTTTTTTAGATTCAGTAGACTTCCAAAAGAATGGATTACAAAATAGAAATGAAATAAAGACTGGGCAAGGTCGGCACTGGCTTACCATACCGATAAGTCACAAGTCGGGTCAAAAAATATCTGACACTATGATTAATAATAATGTTAACTGGAAAAGAAAGCATTGGCAGAGTTTAAAAAGTTGTTACGGCAAATCCGATTATTTCAAATGCTATGCACCCTATCTTGAGTCTTTTTATGAGCAGGAATGGGTGAATTTGGGCGATTTGAACATGGAATTAACTCTTAAAATGATGGAATGGCTGGGGATTGATACACCCACGCTTAAAAGTAGCGACATGGGGTTTACAACTTCCGCCTCTGATCTTGTGCTCGACATTTGTAGAGAAAACGGTGCCACACGTTATATTACTGGCGCGGGAGGTAAAAATTATTTGGAACTTAGAAAGTTCGATGAAGAGGGAATAGAAATTGATTTTATTGAAAATAAATTACCTCGTTGCTACAAACAATCGTTCCCTAAGGTTGATTTTGTGAATAATTTATCTGCGATAGATATGATATTTAATTGTGGTCAGAGCTGGCGAACTACGGTGGAATTTTGAAAGAAAATAAAAGAGTTGTGTTGAGTATCACAGGCATCAGATCGGAATATGATATTCTCTCCTCCGTTTTTAGAGCTATCGATAAACATCCGGGTCTCTCACTGAAGGTTGTAGTAACCGGAGCGCATCTATCAGAAAGTTTTGGCTATACTATTAAGGAGATCGAAAAAGATGGGTTCGATATTGTCGATCGAATAGAAAGTCTTTTGAGTGGAAATAGTGAATCTCTGAGAGTGAAAGGGCTAGGTATTCAATTACAAGGCCTCGTTCAGACTGTGCTGAGGACTCAGCCAGACTTTCTCTTGGTTCTAGGTGATAGGGAAGAGTCGATTACAGCGGCGTTGGTTTCGACATACATGAATATTCCTTTGGTTCATATAGCCGGAGGTGATCGGGTTATCGGTAATGCTGATGATCAAATCAGACATGCCGTTACAAAACTTGCTCATATCCATCTGACAACGAATAAAGAAAGTAAGGCAAGAGTGCTTAGTCTGGGTGAGCAAGAGTTTAGAGTCCATGATGTTGGGAACCCCGGTCTTGATCGATTAATGGAAGTTGAGAAGTTATCATTGTCCCAGGTATCAAGGAATATAAATTTTCAGATTTTAGAAAATGATCCATATCTTATTTTGATTCAGCACGCGCTTTCGTCTGAAGTTGCGAGTGCATATAATCAAATGAAGACTACGCTAGAAGCCATTAAGTCCATGGGTCTAAAAACGATCATCAGTTTCCCTAATTCGGATGCAGGCGGAGTCGAAATAATTAGAGCCATATCTGAATATGAGTCGCTTCCTTTTATTTATGTAGCTAGAAATATACCCAGAGTAGATTTTGTCAATTTATTGAGGAATGCTGCGTGTTTGGTTGGTAATTCAAGTTCCGGAATCCTTGAAGCGCCGATGTTAAAATTACCCGCCGTAAATGTAGGTAATAGGCAAATAGGTCGTTTGCATGCAGAAAATGTACAATTTGTCTCTCATGATAAAGATGAAATTATTGGCGCGATCCAAAAGGCGGTTTTTGATAAAAGTTACATTTCATCAGTTAATGGATGCTCTAACCCATATGGTGATGGGAACTCATCAGAGAGAATTGCTGAAATAATTGCGAACACTATTATCGATGATAAATTACTTATCAAGGATATTACTTACTGATGGCGAAAAGGATATTAGTTGTTGCACCGCACCCTGATGACGAGATTTTGGGTTGCGGTGGGTCGTTGTTGCGTTACATTGACGAAGGAGCTGATGTTGCGTGGTTGATATGCACTCGGCCACCCGATGATATGGGTTGGAGTGAAGAGTTTTTACTTCAGCGGAAAAAAGACATCCTTAAAGTTCAAGAGTTAATGGGATTTTGCAAAATCTATGAACTGGGATTTCCGGCGACAAGGTTAGATCAAATTCCGGTCGGCAAAATTATTTCGAACATGTCGGAAGTTTTTAAAGAATTTGCACCACATGATGTTTATACGCCTCATTGGGGGGATGTACACACAGATCATAAGATTGTTTTCGACTGTGTTAATGCGTGCTCAAAATGGTTTCGCTATCCATCCATTAAAAAGTTAGTGGCGTATGAAACGCCTTCTGAGACTGATTTCAACTATAAAGATGGTCAGCAATTTCGCCCTAATTCCTTCATAGATATTTCTTCCTATCTAGATAGGAAGTTACATATTATGAGCGTATATGAAACTGAGTTAGGCGTGTTTCCGTTTCCTAGAAGCTTGGTAGCTCTTGAATCGCTCGCTAGGTTAAGGGGCTTTGCCGCGGGTTATGAAGCCGCCGAAGCATTTCAGCTACTCTTTGAAAGGATGTAGACGTGGAGGATGAACTAAAGGTGTTGCCTAAAAATTGGGTCGATTGTGTTCTTCTAGAGGGAGGTAAGGTTAGAGATGTAATCGAGAGCTTGAATAGATCTTCGTCAAAAGTAGCGATGATAAAAAGTAGGGATGGTAAATTTGTTGGGTTGATTACTGATGGAGACGTGCGAAGAAGTTTATTGTCAGGTAACGCATTAGATGATGACTTTGCTTCTTTAATTAATAAACATCCCATTTCGGTCGGTGCGGAAGTTGAAAATTCTCAGATCCTCGAGTTGATGATAAAGCATGATATTCAGCAAATTCCGGTGCTTAATATCGAGTCTGAAATAATAGGTCTGCATGTAATAGACCAACTGATTACAACGCCGAAGTTGAATAATAGAGTTATAATTATGGCTGGGGGTATGGGCACACGATTACGGCCTTACACTGAGACTTGCCCCAAACCTATGCTCACAATTAGAGGAAAGCCATTGTTGCACCATATTATTGATAAAGCCAAAATGGAAGGTTTTTCTAATTTTATAATTACAACCCACTACTTAAGCCATATGATTGAAGATTATTTTGGTAATGGGGCCGAATTCGGAGTGAATATTTCCTATACTCACGAGCACGAACCATTAGGCACGGCTGGAGCCCTTAGTCTTATTACCGAAAAACTAGATGAGCCTTTTATAGTAACTAATGGTGATTTGGTAACTGATATTGGGTTCTCTGATATTTTACTTTTCCACAAAAAAAATGCTGGTATAGCAACAATGGCGACGCGACCATATCAAATCTCTCATCCTTATGGTGTCGTAGAAATTAATGGGAGCGAAGTTATTAGTTTTCAGGAAAAACCAGTTTATCATTCGATGATAAATGCAGCGGTATATGTGCTTGAGCCAGATGCGCTAGATTTATTGCCTATCGGCGAACATTGTGACATGCCAACTTTGCTCGAAAAACACAAAGCTGAGGGTAAGATAATATCAGCATATCCGATCCATGAGTCTTGGATCGATGTCGGGCGGGCCGAAGATTTACTAGCCGTTAGAGAGCGAGATAATGAAAGTCAATGAGGGCACTCGTAATTGGATATGGCTCGATCGGGAAACGGCATGTAAGGGTTCTAAAAGATATCGGTTTTGTTGTCGCTGTAGTTTCTGCTCAGGAAGATGTTCTTGAGCTAAGCTATTCAGACGTAAGGACCGCATTGGTTGGTTTTTCCCCTGAGTACGTTGTGATATGCAATGCTACTCATCTTCATTTTGATATTATGGATGAGTTGGCGATTGGTGATTTTCAAGGTAATGTTTTGGTAGAGAAGCCATTGTTCTGTACCTTTAGCAGCGTTCCTGAAAATAAATTTGCCAATATATATGTCGGATACAACTTAAGATTTCACCCCATTTTGTCTCGATTAAAAAGCTTGCTATCGGTTAATAAGGTGCTTTCAACCAACGTTTATGTTGGTCAGTATTTGCCAGATTGGCGCCCTGGGATTGATTACAGGGAATCGTACTCAGCGAAAAAAGAACAAGGTGGTGGTGTTCTTCGAGATTTAAGCCACGAAATAGATTATTTGATTTGGTTGTTGGGCGCATGGAAGTCAGTTACCGCGCATGGCGGGACTGTGAGCAGTCTAGAAATAGCGACTGAAGATGTCTACACGATCCTTATGTCTACTCAAAGATGCCCTATCGTATCGGTTCAAATGAGTTACTTGGATCGCGTTAAGCGAAGGTGGATGATTATTAATACAGAAAAGCATTGTCTGGAAATAGATCTAATCAATAATTATATATTAATAGATGATGTTAAAGAGGTTTTTGATGTCGGCGTTGATACTACCTATTATGAGATGCACTTGGCTGTGTTACAGAATGACCGAAGCAGGCTTTGTTCTGTTGAAGAAGCTACAAATACCATAGAGCTAATAGAAGTAACGGAACGCTGCAACGGGAGATACTGGAAATATAATGAGTAGACTTTGTACCATTTGTGCTAGGGCTGGCTCCAAGGGTGTACTTAATAAAAATATTAGAGATCTCGGAGGGAAGCCTTTAATTGCTCATTCGATCGACCAGGCGCAGAGATCTAGTTTATTCGACTATATCGCTGTCAGTAGCGATTCAGAGGCAATATTGGGCATTGCAAAAGATATGGGATGTGACTTCATTATCAACAGGCCCCTACAGTTAGCTTCTGACACCGCGCCGAAGTTTCCGGTTATACAACATTGTGCTTCGGCAGTGGAGGCTATGGTGGGAACTACATTTAGTACCTATGTGGATCTCGACGCAACTTCACCGCTCAGATTAGTTGAAGATATTACTAATTCGGTGAAGTTATTGGAGACTAAAAATTGTGGCAATGTCATAACTGCGAGCCCCTCGAG
>Ga0129325_1034346_pt1 | contig 22620 bp, 25 predicted proteins | sample CPBNA1_9_FD_105435 | JGI IMG/M metagenome (GOLD analysis project Ga0129325, IMG submission 105435) | Freshwater to marine salinity gradient microbial communities from Chesapeake Bay, USA - CPBay_Spr_15_0.2_RNA1 (Metagenome Metatranscriptome) | ecosystem: Environmental > Aquatic > Marine >... | reverse complement strand
TACCAAGTCCGCCTGCAAGAATGACTGCTTTCATGCACCTGTCCCTGTCATTTTTTAAAATGTTCGATTGGATTAGCTGAGTTCACAGTAATTAGGTTAAGCTTTTAGTCGGCTCTTCTCAAGCAGGAAGAGGGTGTCGCAGACCTTCACGGTGCCGAGCCGATGGGCAATGAGGCTTATCGTGCTTTCACGCCCCGATTTGTGCACCGCTTCCATCGAGGCGTGTCCGGTTAGGTTTCATGTGGGGTCATCACTTATCCAACTTCTGCAACAGTATCGGGTTCTTGTCTTCTAACAATTATAGGATTCTCTTGACATAGTTTACGTGCAGGCTACCGCACAGGAAACATCCCGTGCTTTTGATTCACGTTGACGAACACGTCAATAGTATGATCGAGCTCTTCAACCTCGCCGAGCCGCACCCAGACAACGAGCGCAGACCCTAGGAACATTTGCCACCCGGTTAAAATAGCACCAACGTCCGAGGAACTAAACACTGAAATCTACTAACTGTACACTTCCGCGTATTTGGTGTTGTAGTATCGCTACTTAGCCACTAGACCACCTTCGGCGAATCACAGTCGATCCGACAGCGCCTGGAGCGCCATTATTTCGTCTTCCACTATCCGATGCCAGATACCGGCCCGCATCGGCCAGGCGCGGCACAACCTGTGTGGACGCCAGGCTCCTGTACTCCGGACGGTTGCACAGCGGTACAATCTTCTCGCGCTCGATCAGCGTGTAATCCCACCATTTTCCGAAACGTTTATTCGTAGAAGTTATGCTGCTTGCAGCAGCTGTCTTGGGGGCACTCCTCCGATTGCCGAATTTGGTCGTTCGTTGTTATAAGTCCAAAGCCACTCAGTGGCCAGGTATTGGGCATGCTCTTTTGATTCAAACAGATGCATGTCTAACCACTCATGTCTCACCGTCCGATTGAATCCTTCGATGTAGGCATTCTGCGTTGGCTTTCCCGGTTGAATATACATCAGGGTAATCTGATTTTCATTCGCCCAGTCCATAAGCCCCTGCGATAAGTATTCTGGACCATTATAGTAGCGAATCGCGGCAGGTTTGCCTCGCCACTCGATAATCCTTACCCAGTGCACGAATCACTTGAGCACTGGGTAAGGATTGATCGACCTCAATGCCCAAACCTTCTCGGTTGGAGTCGTCAAGCACGTTGAAAGTCCACAGCGTCCGACCATCAATCAGGGAATCGCTCATCAAGTCGATGGATCACACCTGATTTGGAGCTATCGGTACAGACAAGGTATTCGGATTATCGCGTTTAATCCGTCGCCTGGGCTTGATGCGCAGGTTCAGCTCTAGGTCTCGGTAGATCCGATAAATCCGCTTGTGATTCCAGCCAAAGCCTTTAACGTTGCGCACATACAAATAGCACAGCCCAAAGCCCCAGCGCCTATTGGTCGTAGTCGGGCGAAATAACCAATCTGCTATCCGTTGATTCTCAACAGATAGTTTGGGCTGGTAATAAGTAAGCGTCCACCGAGCACACCCTAGACAGCTTCGGGATATGTTGCCTCATCCAGATTGATGTTCCAGGGCAGCAGTGATTCGATCTTAGTGATCGGCGTGTTGTTGATTCGCTTGAGAACTGCTGTGAGATAGGCTCTCGGATCAACGCCGTTGAGTTTGGCTGTGCCCATCAGGGTATACATGGTCGCGCCCGTCGCACCACCGGCAGGTGATCCCGCAAACAGATGATTTTTCCGCCCCACAGCCAGTGGCCGGATCGCACGCTCCGCTGCATTATTGTCGATCTCTAAGATGCCATCGTCCACATAGCGGATGAGGTCATCCCACTGCTTCCGAGCATACTGAATCGCACCGGCCAATGGAGTCTTCCGCGAACACACCGCAATCTGCGCATCAAGCCACTGTTTAAACTGCTCCAATTGCGGTCGAGCCATCTCATGTCGTCGCCGTCGTCGCTCATCCGGAGGTAAACCACGCAAGACCTTCTCAAGTGCATACAGCGCATCGATCTGCGACACCGCATGACTCACCATCGAGTCCTCGGAGAGCTTCACCAACTCCATAAACTTCCGCCGCACATGCGCCCAACATCCGGCGCGTACCGCGCCGGATGCAAGTAAGGTGTTGTACCCCGCATAGGCATCCGTCTGTACCGCACCAGTAAAGCCATGAAGATGCTTTGCGGTCTCTGCGCCTTTTCTCGATTCTGTGTACTGGAACCAGACCGCAGGTGGCGCCTCACCCTGATGCGGACGATCATCACGCACATAGGTCCAGTAATACCCTGTCTTGGTTCGCCCATGGCCAGGGGCCAAGGTGGGCGCCGGCGTCTCATCGGCATGCAACTTCTGACCCGCCTTCACATGATCCCGGATCGCATCCACCAACGGGAACACCGTGCCACTGATCCGACCCATCCAACCTGCCAAGGTGGATCGATCCAAGTCGATGCCCTCACGCTTAAACCGCTCGGCTTGACGATACAAGGGCAGATGATCCGCATACTTATCAACCACCACCTGCGCCATCAGCGCAGATGAGGCCGTCCCGCGGTCAATCACCCGATCCTGTGCAGGCGCTTGGGCGATCGTCTGACAGCCACTGCAGGCATACTTTGGGCGCACCAAGCGGATCACCCGATACTGCATCGGTACCACATCCAAGACTTCCGACACATCGTCTCCGATGTGTCGCATCATCGATCCACAACAGGTACAGGACTGAGACGCAGGCTCCGCCACAGACGACACCCGATCCAAACGCTCCGGGAAGGGCTTTCGGGCCCGTGAGGGGATCTTTACCTGTGGTGTCAGACCTTGGTTCCAATCCACCTGCTCAAGATCGGCTTGCAAGGTCTCGACTTCTTCCCACAACAGATCCTGTTGCGGGCTCTGATCAGCCCGTGGGCCAAACTGACGCTGGCGCATCAGACGCGTCAACAGCTCCAGCTGTTCGATCCGTGCTTCCTTGTGCGCCACAACAGATTCCAGATGGGCAATCTGTTGATCCTGCGCCTGCGAGCGTGACTCCAACCGCTGGATCTGTAACGAGCGATCTTCAGTCACCGACTGCAACCACTCCGCACGTGCTGCATGACGCTCCACAGCCGATGCCAAGGCGTCCGTTTTAGCCGTTAAATCCGCTTCACGCGCCATCGCCGCCAACAGCATTTGCTGCAGCACCTGCGGGTCATTTGGGAACTTGTTTGCGGCTGATTTCATGGGGGAAATACTACCACAAAAATCGCTAAGAAGCCGGCAAATACTGGGATTTATAACAAATATTGAGGGTCCGATGTGCGCTTCAAAATCCGCCAGTCAATCCCTTCCAATAACATCGCCAACTGCGCCTGCGTGAGCCGGATTTTACCGGTATCACCCTGTGGCCAAACGAAGTGACCACGCTCAAGCGCCTTGTAGAACAAACACATCCCCTGACCATCCCACCAGAGCACTTTGATACGGTCGCCTTTGCGTCCTCGGAACACAAACAGATGACCAGACATCGGATCACACAAGAGTGTTTGTTTGACCATGCCCGCCAAGCCAATCAGACCCTTGCGCATATCCGTGTGCCCAGTCGCAATCCAGACCTTCGCGCCCGACGGCAAACCAATCATGACAAGCTCTCAATCAGTGCACACAACAGCGATCGATCCAAGCCTGTCAGATCCACCCGGCGCCCGGAGGGAAACAGCACTGTGGCGGAGGCTGCAGATGTTGTCGGTACAGCATCCTCTTGCGCATCCGCATCGAACCATGCGCTGGCTGAGACATCTGTCTCAACCAGCTCAACAGGAACCAAGGTCTGGTTCGACCAGGCTGCGCCATCTCGATACTCACGGATCCATCGGCTCAGTTGGTTTTGGTTAACATCATACAATCGCCCAACCTCAGCAATCGATCGGTCCGGTTGCATCGCTTCGCGAACCATCGCAACCTTCTGCTCAGCACTGAATCGGCGGCGTGGCAAATGGGCATGTCGGTTCAAAATAGATCCCCACTAAACATTAGATGGGGATCTAATCATGTCTTCAGAAACTTTGGCAGGGTGTGCTCAGTGGACGCTTACGGTACATCTGTGGTCAACGCAATGAAACTTGGCTTGCCGATTTTTGGCTACCGGATCAGTGAGGGCATGTATGGGGATGATTTCCTGTCGACATCTATGGCCGACCTTCAGGAAAAGGTTTCGGACTTCCTTGCAAATGGCCCGGACGAAACCGTTCTTGCCGAACGGGCCTCTTTCATCAGCTCAAAAATGTCCATCAACGCTTGCAGGGACCGCTTGCTGGCAACGATAAACGGCGAAAGGATTCCGGTGCCATACGATTACGACACCGAAAACATGGACCTGACATTCCATCATCAAAAATGGAAAGAAAATACTGATCTATTTGTCCCACCGATCATAAAGATCAATAAAACCTTATAGGGCAAGCGCAAATACAGCTACAGTCCCTATTTTATCCTAAAAGGACCTTATACAGAAAGTCAGGCCCTTAACACATAGATATAAAAAAGGCCCTACACAAGAGAAACAGCCTTCTCGTAATCGTCAAATGTAATTTTCTTAACTAGTCCGCTCTGCTCATCACTTAACTCGATCTCGCTTCTGGAAACTTTTCCCACCATCTTCCCGTATTTATCCGTCGTCCACGGCGTTTTAACAGCCTGAACATCTTTGACGAACTTGCTTTTCCATAAATTTTCCGGATTGCATTTAATGTTCGGACTAAATGCCGAAAGCCTTTGCTCGTAAGACCCGTCAAAAACACTATCGTAATGGAATAACAAAGTACGCTCCGGATAGGATGTCTTGAACCGGATCGCCCGCTTATAGTCGATAGCGGCATTGCGAGCGATTTCTCGCGTCACGGCGGCATCCACAGCCAGGCCCTGACGCGATTTCACCTTGCAAAAAGATGAAACGACCTCGAACGGGTCGCGCAGGGCAATGATAAATTTCGCCAACGGGAAAATACCGTTCAACGCATCCAACTGGCTCATCATCATAGGATCTTTCAGTGCCAGCACTTTCGGCGCGCCCAAACCGACCCAGCAATCATTCACAAAATTGCGAACCTGCTTCCCGGTATAATCGACATATGCCTGCTTGCTGCCAAAAAAATTCACATTGTGAACATCGTTATTAAAGCCAGCGATGAAATTATTCACCAACCCTGTCAGATAAGAGCATTCCGGGACAAAATCATTTACGTCCGCCCCGGAACAAACCAGTGCATGAGCAATTGTCGTTCCGCTACGAGGGCCCTGATTCTGCATCCCAAGAGCTTCGATATAGCACGCTAAATGTATTTATCACCCGTTATATTGAACGAAAACATGATAGACGGCAATGCCACCCAATGCCCAATCCGTGGCACAGGTCAGCAGAGACCTCGGCATCGCTAACGTCACCCTGTACAATTGGCGTAACCAATATCGTGACCGAGGTAACGCTGTGCCTGCAGAGCCATCCAACCCAGAAAACTGGAGCGGTAAAAAATGAGGCTCACTATAGCCTAGGCGTTTTATACATCAGTTTTGCATAGCCACTTCAGAATGCATTTATGACACTTGCGATGTAGCCAATTTCAGCCATGACCAATTCGGAATGCATGGGGAGGCTAAGTACTTCTTCAGCCATCATTGCGGCAACAGGAAGTACGCGCGCCTGAAACTCCTGATAACAGGCTTGCAGATGAGGTGGGATCGGATAATGGATTCCTGTTCCAATCTGATTCTTCTTCAGGTGCATCTTTAATGCATCGCGCTGTTCGCTTCGAATCACAAAAAGGTGCCAAGATGGTTCGACGTAATCTGGCACAAAAGGTAGCTTTATATGAGAACCCACTAATAGTTTGAAATATTCCGCTGCCGCCTCTCTACGGCGCGAGTTCCATTCATCCAATACAGAAAGTTTCGCGCGGAGAAACGCTGCTTGCATTTCATCCAGACGGCTGTTGAAACCAGCCAGGGTATGCTGATATTTGATTATCGAACCATAGTTTCGTAGCTGTCTAACCTTACGTGCAATCTCATCGTCGCAGGTAAGTACCGCACCGCCATCACCAAGTGCGCCCAGGTTTTTTCCCGGATAGAAGCTTGTCGCAGCCGCATGCCCTAAAGACCCCGCCCGATGTCCTTTATAGCGAGCACCGTGCGCCTGCGCAGCATCTTCGAGCACAAGTAATCCATTTTTTTCGGCGACCGCGTTAATTTGATCCATATCTGCCGGCTGCCCATAAAGATGCACCGGGATAATTGCCCTCGTGCGGCTGGTAATGGCACCCGCGATCAGTTTGGGATCGATGTTGTACGTGTTGATATCCGGCTCGACGGGTACAGGCGTAGCTCCACACTCGGTGACAGCGAGCCAGGTGGCAATGAAAGTGTTCGATGGGACAATCACTTCATCTCCCCGACCTATGCCATAGGCACGCAGAAGGAGGTGGAGCGCTTCAAGCCCGTTGCCGACACCGATACAGTGCTTTACCTCGCAATACTGAGCAAACTCGGCTTCAAAAGCCTCCAGCTCGGGGCCCATCACAAAACATCCAGATTCCATGACGCGGTGATAGGCGGCATCAAGAGGAGCGCGGATGGACTGGTGCAGTCGACCAAGGTCGAGGAATGGGACGGATTTCATTTGCTTGGATTCTGCGCATCGCGGACGAATTGTTCATAGTCGCGACAGTAGTCCTGCTCATCGTAATAATTGGATGCTAATACCATGCACACCGCACCGGACGAGAAGTTATCCATTTCACGCCAGATCATGGGGCACACGTAAAGACCGAAGTAGCTCCGATTCATATGCACGACTTTTTTTGACTGCCCGTCATCAAGATGAATATCAAATGAGCCAGACATGGCGATGATCAATTGATGGAGTGTTTTGTGGGCATGCCCGCCGCGCTCGGCTCCGCCCGGCACGTCGTAAAGGTAATAGACCCTGCGGATGTCGAAGGGGACATCACGGTTTTCTTCTACAAAAGTCAGCTTCCCGCGGGGATCGTTGATGATTGGCAGGTCGATGATCCTGCATTTATCAAGGTTCATTGCACCCTCATATTGTGAGTCTTCATATTCCGTACCCCTGTGTGCTGCAAAGGCTATCCGCTGTTTCCCAATATCTTTCTCGGTCAGGATTTAATGGGCAGAATTATTTTTTTGGTTAATTCCGGAATGAATTCAATTTTCCGAGTGCTGATAATTGTATAGGGAGGAGAGTATCCCGGCATGCTAGTCGCCCTTATGTGTTTTTTGATTTGCTCTTGTGACCAGTTGAGATCGATGTTCTTTACTGCCTCGACATCTTTCCTTTTATAGCTAGGCATATCTCGCTCGGTGCGCAGTAAGTCTTGCGACATCAGCGTGTACTCTTTGGCAATTAGCCGCGGCAAGAATTCCTGGAACATTCCGGAGGAGTGATGTTCTGTAGGGTCATATAGCTCTTTGACCCAGCAACCCTCAGGGATATGGAATCGCCTTTCACAGACAATATCACCCGAGTCAATGCCTTCCTCCATGAGGTGAAAGGTGGTCCCGAAGGTTTTTTCTTCGTTGATAATTGCAAAGCTGAATTGATTGCATCCCCTGTATTCTGGGAGGGGGGCCATATGAAGGTTTAGTGTGGCTTGCCTCGCTTTCGCAAGATGCGGCCGGCGAAGTATCAGGTGATACTGGATTGAAACGGCAATGTCGACTCTTTCGATCCCGAGGTAATCATCCAGAGAATTCAGGACTTTTATATTTTTCGTCTTACATAGGTCGATTATGTCGGTCTGCGTTTTCCTTGTAAGGGCTGCAACAATCTGATAGTTGAGCTTGTGCGACTGATCGATTAGATAGCGAAGATATTTCGCACTTATATCCCTTGACCCTAGAAAAACTAAATTTTTCACTTTGGAGCCCCGTGTTGTTGGAAGATCAGGGGATTTGAAATGTGATTTTCGGGTTGTGGGAAATCATGATTAGCGATCTAGTCTAGCCGGCCATTTTCCGCGATTTGTCTTGAAAGGCAGGCGGCGAACCCATAGCAAGACATACAGTAGCCCTTTTGCCTCCCTATGAAGGCGTCGCTCGATGTCATGAAAATCACGTCGTGCCGTAGAACTGTTGATGGCTGGATGTCCTGCTAGGCCGCGGTAGCGGTATAGGTGGATAACCTGATGCAAATATGCATAACGGCCGGTGTTCATGATTTTAATCGCGCTCCACCGGTCTTCGAGGCAATGTTCTTCTACATATTTTCCGAAAGACAGAAATTTGTCGCGACGTCCGAATACCCTACACCAAATCACGTTCCAATTGAACAGCACGTTGCACATTAGAATCGTGCGGGAACGGAGCCAGAAAGCATTTACTGAGGAAGCAACCTCGGGTTTGAGTACGGCTTCGTCTGTGTCCATGATAGTGCAATTGGAGAAAACAAAATCTACGGCAAGATGCGATTGAAGGTAATCGCGCTGAAGGTCGATGGCTTTCTCTGCGAGCATGTCGTCCGAGGCAATGAGCGTAATAAATTCTCCGGTAGCCTCTGCTGCTAGTCTATTCAAGTTTGCCGTGACCCCAATGTTGGACATATTTTCCATGAATTTTGTTTGGAAAAACCGATCTCCATTTCTAGCCAGCCACGCAGAGACGATTTCGACTGAATCGTCCGTGGAGGCATCGTCGCAGATGAGCAACTCGATTTTGCTCGCATCAGAGCGGAGCAGGCTATCAAGGAGTTTCTCGACAAACGTCGCATGGTTGTAAAGAGGTACCATTACTGAGGTAACCCCGGACAATTCCTGCTTCATGAATCCACCTTACTCATGGCGCTGCTCATAACATGAGCGGCTGTACGCCTGATCACCTCATCCAATGCCACCGACACATCCAGCCTCAGTCCTTCGCGCGCTTTGTCGATGCCAGGCACATACTGATTGCGCACCACATTACCCACGCTATATGCCGAACGCCCGTGTATGTTCATATTTTTTTGCGGACTCAGCACATCACGCACCGAGTTAATGACATAGTAAGGGGCACCAGTGTTGAGTTCATGTGTGAACACAACACCGCTCAAGATGACGTCCTGCACCATCTCCTGAACAAGGATCTCATCACTGCCGCTCGACCGACCATTTTTCGCATAGCTAATCCGACGCTTCGATGTCGCCGTATTCACTCTTCTACTAGTAGTAGGTGGCATTGCTAATACACCGTGCTATCTGCAGACGTCTTCAACCTTCTGGCCCGCCTCAGCTCCCTTCATGATTGATACAATCTGTGTTTAATTAAATCTCGATTGCACACAATGTCTCCTTCATCAAGTGATTGGTACCCAATACGGCCGCATTCTGTCCACCCATAAGCATCCTGAAGGTTCCAATTTATTCTTAACTTATCTAGCATCTGAGACAGTGGTTCAATATTTCGAGACAGTGCCCCGTAGCTCGTAATGAAGACGTAGATCTTGTCTCTATAGGGCAGTAGTGACTCCCATTGTTGTTGACGGCCAACAATCGTCCCATTGGTATAAACTACCACTTTATTAACGTTTGTTTTTCTCGCTGCGTGGGCAGAGACTACGCCAAAATCTTTGTGAACAAGTGGCTCGCCTCCGATTATGCGAATTTCATTTATTTCATCTGCGACAGCACAAATATCGTCGATATCGCCTAACAACTCTTCAGTGGCAACATTGACAGGCTTTTCGTAGTGCTGCATCAGGTTCGCACAGTCCTTACACTTGAGCGAGCATTTCTCAGTGAGTATCAAATCGATACTGCGGATAAAAAGCATGTCGAGATCTCGATGCTTGTCCTGTGAATTAGACATATTGTCCAGAACGAAACTTTCGAATGAGTCGGTAAAAGATCCTCCGGAGTGATTAACCCTCAACTCTGATGGCAACTTTGTTAGCAGCCCATCCATCCGAATTTGACGCACCAGCTTCACAATTGGGGACCAGTTCATGAATCCCATGGCTTCGACTTGGTTAATAATATCGGCAATATAAGTACTAGCGATCAGAATTAAGCTATCGGGGTGAAGCTCGGCGAGCTCCTCAGCGGTCTTTACCGGCACACCGTTTAAATCTGCCCCACACTTGTTTGAATTATTATCGAAATAACACAGTACGTCGATATCAAACATACGGCAAACTGATTCAATGTATTTCCCAGCGATGTGAGCTCCAAAAATAGCAACATGCTGGCAGGTTCCGGATATTTGCAGCTCTCGTAGTTGCTGAAAATTATCTACAGCTACCATACTTTATCCTAAACCCTTTTTCACTTCAAAACCGAGAAGGTCGAAACAACACCGTTCCATTGCTCAGACACCTGCTCCACACCTGCCACTAAGGTCCTCGGCATACCCCAGAATTCGAGATGCATCCCGTAAGACTTATAATTGAATACGTACCGATCGTCCTCGTGCGCAACTCCGGACGCGCAAAGCACCGGCGAATAAGTCGATTCATTTATCAGCATATCTGGGGTCCCCACCAGCGCAGAACCGATGTCAAGAAGCCCACCTAAACCTACCTCAAACCCACTGCCCGGGCTCACCTTACTTGCTAGCCTACCTTTCGCGTGAATCTGACTCGACACCGCATACTCTTTGAGGCATTCAGGAAAGATCCAGCCGATAATAAGATGACCCTGCTCTAATAACTCCGTAAGTTTCTCGTACCCCGTTCCAGTGACTGGCTTAATCGATTGAGGTAACTCGATCGAACCTTGCATTGAGACACGAAAATGAAGATTCGGAAAAGTGGTTTCGAACTTATCCTTGAGTTTAACGAAGACCTGATCAGTGGCGACTGTACCCAAGTCACCTGCACATGCAGGCCCCACAACAAACGGAAATTTAGGTCCCGCTAGGAGACCTGCCAGACCAGAACCTCGAATTTTCTGAAGCAGGTCAGCCAGGAACTCGCAGGCTACTGGACCATTTACTGAATCCGTTCCAAGCTCTGGGCAACACATGTTGCTCACCTGCCTTTCTATGGGCGTGTTGTTTCTCGCCAACTGGTAGTAACGCTCAGAGGCCACGTTGAAGACCGTCTCACCATTAACGGGAACCAGACGACCGTGCTGATCGAAAACAACCTCTGTGAAGGGCTTGTTCATGAAATCGATCCGCTCAACTCAAACCCCTTTTCATAAGGCACCGGCAGAAGCGGGCTCTCAGTCAGGTGCTTAGCCACAGTATCATTATGAAATTTAATAAAACCGGGATGCTCGCCGATGATACATTCGTCTCGGTAGGGCCCAAGCCACTTGTTACGCATGCCTCGGTCTAAGATCTCAGCGAGCGGGGTGGTCATCACGTTGCCTATCGAGAGGTCCATATAGGGGCAAGGGACGATTTCACCGTCATGATTAACTGTGTTGATACCCTTTACGGTGATACAACGTCCCGGCATACCATAGCTCGGTGTCATGTGTGTAAACACATTGTACCGATCCTCTAACTCTTTGAGCTTATCGACGTCCGATTTAGAACAAACCCACTCGGCGTGATCCCTCGCGCTACCCACGGGCTTGGCCAAGGTCACATAGAGTGGGACATCGTTCTGATCGCAAAACTCTAGAAAGTCTTGAAACTCCTGGCTGAACACCCGGTCTTTGATGATACAGGTGGACAGCAACAGCTCTAGTCCAGCCTCCTTCGCCGCCCAAATTGCCCTCATCGCCTTCTTATATGACCCCTTCCGATTACGGAATTCGTCATGCTCTGCCTCGACAAAACTATCGAGCGAAATCTGCGCCTTGTAACCGCCGACTCCAGCAAACCACTTCGCCTTTTTCTCGTCAAAGTGCCAGCCATTGGTGTCCAGGATTATTAAATGCTTTTTAGGGTCCAGAGCCTCAATCAGACCTCCCAAGTTACGGTCAAGCAATGCCTCTCCACCCGTCAAAACGAATCTGAACAGCCCATATTCATCCGCTTGACGAGATAATTCCGCGTAGTCATCCAGATCCATTTGCCGGCGAGGATCTGGTGCGCCAGTTCGCGCGATGAGGTCTCTCTCCATATAAGGTTCTTCGCAGCAGTGCTGGCACTTGAGGTTACACAGGGACTTATTAATTTTTAACCGAAGAATTGGACTGATCGCACCATCTGCCATCGTTCCAAAGAAGTTCTGAATTTTCTCGTACACACGGGGCCTGACGACGCTCTGATCGGTCCGCTTTCGACGCTCTTCGAGAGAAAGCTGGCTATCTATCTCTAACGCCTTTAATGCTGTACTCATAACTCTCCTTTATTCAATTTCATCGGTCTTCCACCAACTCACAAGGTTGCGTATGGAATCGAACGCAATCGTTGTAAACTCGACGGGACTCTCACACCATCGAGCTCCGGCAAAAAGAATGCCAGCGCTTTTGGCATCATGAAAGTCTTGCAATGTATCCCCAACATACACGTGTTTTGGAGATGGAAACTCAGCTTTCGCACGCTGAATGTTATCACGTTTCCCAGTTGCATTCACAGAATCGACGCCCTGAACGGAAAATCCAATGGTCGGTAACAGCGATTCTAAGACCCTTTCCGCCGCAAAAGTGCGCTTGTTCGTCACGATGACAATGTCACGACCAGAGTGGGCGCTGATTTCATTGAGAGCCTCCTCAACACCATCAAACGGCTGATGGGACATCCAACCTTCTGTATCGTACCAATCAAGGAAACTCGAAACGAATTCTTTAGCGACTTCATCGCCATGTGAACGCTCTATCGAACTTCTGATTTCATAGTACGGTCGCCCACTCAACCCGCTCATTAAGTGATCAAGCGCACTCCAGTGCCTCCGAGCCTCCAAGAATTCATTAAAAATGTGATCACTCTTGATCAGCGTGTCGTCCAAATCAAAGATTAATTGAGTCAACATTGAAACAGACTCTTCAAACCTGCCCTCAGAGCAACACGTTCACGGTAAACGCCTAATGACTTGGCCCGAGAAACATCAGGTACATAAATGTTCCGAACTCGGTTGCCCGAACTAGCCTCAGATACACCAAGAATCTCGACATGGTCAGCGGGGAGTTCAGCCACCTCAGCGACCAGTTTCGCGAGATTCGCAATTGTTATGGCGGCTGAACTACCTATATTCACAACGTTGAGCACACCTTCGTGTGCCTTTTCACGATTAGCCCTCAATACCTCAAGCACAAGCATGGAAATCAAATCACTCGCGTAGCTGTAACTTCGGCTTGCCATCCCTGACGATTTCACTTGGATTTTCTCTTTACGCGAAGCAGCACCGATAAAGTTGCCCAAGGCGTAATGTATATCTGAAGGAAACCATGGACCGTAACAGGAAAAGATTCGCACTATACTGCCGGTAATCCCATATTGGTGCGTCACCTCAAATAATAGTCGCTCTAGGACTCGTTTCGACTGGGCATGACTTTCTTCGGCAGAAAACAGGTCCGGTGCTCCAAATTCATCTTCTTTGACCGGCCGATCTAAGGCGCCTTTCACAGCCACTCCCGAGCTTGCCAGTAAGACATAGGGCGAACCCGCAGCTTTCACGATATCTTCGAGGAACAAGGACGCCTTTAAGCTCATGCGGAACTTGTCGATACCCGGTTTACCCTCAAACGTCTCACGCGCAGTGGGCGCACTAAAGAACCACACTTGATCAAACGTCTCCGCTATACTAAAAACCTTGTGATGGGGCGTAACACTCAGTAAGTCGAGCGGCAAAAAGGATACATCAATCGGTCCAAATTTCTCTTTGAACCAAACGGGTCGATTCCGGCCCGCGACGACGCACTTGATTGAAGGATCTCGGGGCGCAATCATGGCAAATGATTCAAAAAACCAGCGTCCTATCAACCCACCACCGCCGGGGAAGAAAATAGTTTTTCCTGCAAACTCGTCAGCAAAACCTTCTAGCTCGCCCGCAGTCTCACTCGGAAGCAAAATTTTGTGCAAAATAATCTCCGTACAACCGAGCATGCTGTTTTATCAGATTCTCGGGCGGCTTTCGAAAGAACTCAATTTTCCCCTTCGAAATGACCTCATCTTGTCTCAAATCTGGATTCACTTGACTAAGCTTGAGATCAAAAAGTATCGAGAGAAAATGACCTCTCACACATCGATCGGGATGAAAAACTTCCCTGACCTGTGCAGGATTGGCCGAATAATCAGTCAGGTCCACACTTTCGATATCGAGCTCTCGATTCAAAACGTTCACTAGTCTCGAAGCTAAGGATTCTTTGTGCCTTAGTACCCCGCCGGGAACATGCCATCCTGGCCCATAAAATTCGTCATCTCTCCAACTTAACAAAAACCGATCTTGTTCATCACGTAATATGACATCTACGTTAACGGAGGGCATCAAAGCGCTACAAAAATGGTAAAGCGTTGTACCGAGCTCTTTACCGGATACACCAGCTAGGCTTGAAGTAATCTTGCTCAAAAGCTGGATTTCATCATCTTCTAATTCGAGCATCTCTTACCTCCCAAATATCGTACTGACCAGAGAAACTCTCAAGCTTGGCTAGGATTTCTTTATTGAACCCACCTGCGCAAACGAGGATAGATGCCATGGGAATCTTCTCTAATTCGCTAGGTGCTATTACCTGCAAGCCGATCCCCGCAGGATATTTACCAGTTTTAAAGTCCGATGCGTCGATGATCGCATCGAAGAGGGGCTCTACTCCGAGATTAATCAGCATAAACATTGTCTGGTGGCCACATCCCCAAATAAAACGAGGGTAGTCCGCCGAGGCAGTCGCCTCGCTAAATCTATTGAAGTCACTCAGCAATCCATTTTTCGTAATAGAAAAAATGTTCCAAGAGGGCATGTCAGGCTTCCTAACGGTCGCGCTCAAGATGTAGTTATCCCAGATTGACTCGATGGATAAGATCTCAAAGCCAGCCGTTGCGAGTGCCATTGAAAGGCTTTTGTGAGAAAAGTAGTTGAGGTGGTCGATTATAAATTCTGTAAACAAGCCAGCTCTTCGGATATAACTGAAATCAGGAACTTCAATTAATGCCATACCGCCAGGCTTCAATGACTGGTAAACGTTTTTTAGCCCGTCTAGCGGCCGCTCGAAGTGTTCTAGGAAGTTGAAACTTATAGCAACATCGAACCACTCAGCAGGAATGCATTCCGGGTAGTCTGGTCTATCTAAGCTGACATCCCATACCGCTGCGGACCCGATCTGTCGGCAACGAGAGTCTCCGGAGACATACTCGGCCCCATAAGCTTCGAACCCAGCGTCCTTAAACACCATCAGGTTCTCACCTCGATACGCACCTACTTCAAACACGCGAGGTTGCGCATTCACAACGCTTTCCCGCAACTGTTTAGCCTGACATTCTCTAAATTTCCGCATGCCTATGCTGACGGAAGTTGATCGGATTACACTTCTAAAATAAGGTACCGGCTCTACGTTTAAAAATACGTGACCACAGAATTCACATTCATAAACGACAAGGACGTCAAGATGAGCGCCTCGATTGGGGATCTCTTGAAAATCTTGAGCAGCTGCTGGAGATGGAGAAAGATCTAGGACCTTTTTGGACCTAGAGCCACACAATCTGCACCCCACTTCCGTACAACTAACCATGCTTAGTAATCGCCATAAGCTGCTCTAAGTCAGCTTGATCAAGTTTTGGATCCATGTCTTCCAGCGGAGCCGTAACAATCTTATCTCCAGAAAAAGCAACCCCACACTTAGGCAGAAGTTGGCTCTGCGGCTCAACCATCAGCTCTATTACGAGCAGCCTCCTGTCCGCCACCCACGCAAGCAATGTTTCGCTAAGCTTCTCCAGCGAATCGCACGTGACACAGTCAATACCAAAAGCTTCAACCACAGCATGGAAATCAGGGAAATCAAGCCCTGAGGATGGGTCCGTGCCCATTACCTTACCAAAATGCCTAGACTGCGAAGATCGAATGGATGCGTATCCGTTGTTATTGATAAGAAATATAACTGTGTTTGACCAGTCCTTATTGATCGAGGCGAGCTCCTGAATATTCATCATAAAGCTCCCGTCTGACTCAAATAAAACCGTGACCCTTTCTTCGCCCACGGCTGCTTTCGCACCGATCAATGCCGGTAGGCCATAGCCCATCGATCCTAAAGCGGTTGTAAGAAAGATCCTCTGACCATACTTATTTCTGAAGCCGCTGTGGAATATTTCCACAGAGAGCCCCGAACTCCCGGTAACGATAGTGGCGTTCTCCGGAGCCCAATTTGACAAGTAATCAACAACCCTCTCAATACTCAACCAATCAGAGTCATGCACCGCATTTGCGGCTTCCTGCCCAAATCTGAGCTTTAGCTCAGCACAAAAATCAACCCAATCACCACGTTGCTGACTCGTATTCGAGAGCTCGCCCAACGCTTTATTGAAAACAGAAACGAAGTTTTGACTATTTGCCTCAATTTTTTGAAAGCGCTCGGGCAGTTTATCGAGTTCAGCGCGGTCGACGTCTATCACCGAAACATCCGCATTTTTGCCAAATTCTTCGGTATTGAAGGCTGTCTGGGTAGGATCAAGGCGAGAACCTACGATCAAGAGAAAATCAGCGCACTGAACCGTTATGTTTGAATGGCGTTTTGCGACGCCCCCAGGGCGACCCATGTTGATCCTGTTGTCCCACGGCATGAGATCGTAGGATAGCCACGAGAACAAACAGAATATATTTAGTGCGTCACATATCTTAAAAAACTCTGACATCAGCTCTTTCGGTACCCATCGACAACCCTCGCCGACAAGAACTGCTGGCCTTCGGGCGGCCTTCAATTTCTCGAAAACCGAAGCAAAATTGTGTTCGTGACTATCGCAGACTATATTTCCAGAAGATGAAGCCGCACCTAACGCAAAAGATCTATCAACTCGCGAGTTTTGTACGTCGAGTGGCACAGAGAACACTATCGGCCCACTCCTTCTTCCATCTCGGAGCCTGCTCAAACCTTCAAGAATAGGACTCACTGAGTTATCCAGCAACTGTTCACTAAATAAGCTCACCCCCTTCACAATTGAGATAAAATCAACCTCTTGGGGACCTTTCTGTCTCAGTACTCCACCGCTAAGATCACCAGTTTTGACCTGGCCAGCCAAAACCACCATGGGCGATGAATCAAGCCAGGCGCCGACTATCCCTGTCAGGCTATTTGTAGCTCCTGGGCCCGACGTGACGATGCAGCACGCTATCCGGCCTGATGCCTTATAATAAGCCTCAGCCGCTATCGCCGCTGACTGCTCATGATGACAAAATTTCAATATAATCGATGGGTGATCATGCGCCGCGTTAATCAAAAACATGTTGCCTCCGCCAGGCACCGCGAAGCAATGGGTCACACCAGCTCGTTCCAAGAGATCGAAAATTAAAGAGGCGAAATTCATCAATTGAGCCTAATTTTGACGGTGGTTTTACGGTCTGTGTTGGCGTTGATTGATTCGTCGATGTAGTAACTATCCGATCCAAAGTGGGTCGTGCTTATTTCCTCAATCACACAACCTCCCACCGAGGAAAACTCATGCACCAAACCTGGCCGGATGGTTACAACATCACCGACCTCTAAGGTTCTCGGCTCCCCATCCAATATGAGAATTAGGTCGCCCCACAGAACGTGAAATGTCTCACTTTTCTTCATATGAAACTGCGCTGGATGCAGCTGACCTGGAAGCGAGATCAAAAGCTTCTTACAATAGGATTCGTTGACTACTGTTATGAGACCAAGCCCCACCTCAGAGAAACGATCTAATCCATAGTGATGAGATATCTCCAGCTCTGACTGATTGGGTACCACCACCGCAGACTGTCTCAAAATCGTCATAATCTTGTCATGGCAAAGCTCGATCTGCGGCCTAACCTCAGTTGAGAAGATGTCACCCGATAGCAAGGCAGAATTTGCCTTCAACGTCTTCTTCGAAACATATTGGACATACTTCGACAGATCATTCGCAGTAACCCCATGAGCATCGACAGGAATAGCGAAAAATAGATTGCCTTCATCGACTGTTGAGTTAGCCTCGATGTCGCACTGCACGTAACAACCACGCCGTAACTGCCTGAGCGCTTCGTATTCATCAGGCTGTATCTCTCTTTTTCTATCCGCGGCGCCCATAGCAGATTGCGCACTGGATAGTGCCTCGAGCCATTCCCTCGCCTGCTGTGGAGTTGCAGAATATTTATTCAGCCCGTAGTTACCGCTCGCTACACCGACATGTTTTTCAAACGTTCGGGCACCTAAAGCAAGCGCGATCGGACCCGCGAGGACATCGCTCGGATCTTCGTGTGTTGAGTAGCCAATTTTTAAATCAGGGTAACGTTGCGCGAGATACTTTATTTGTCCGACCTCAAGCCGCGCTGTTGGGGTAGGATACAACCCAACGCAGTGCATCAGTGTCAATTCAAATCCTCGATTCACCAAGAAATTAACAGACCTATCGACAGTCAATTCTGAAGCACCCGCAGTTGAGGCTATGACAGGCCCTTCCCACGATCGCCCAATCTCTTCAAACAGGGGCCAATCTCCCAATGAACAGGATGCAATTTTCAAGACATCCACACGAAACTCATTGAGACGTCTCACTGAAACCTCGTCAAATGGCGTAACTATCAAACCAAACCCGCTCTCTCTCACTGCTGTAAAAAGGCGGCGCCATTGCGAGTCAGTGAGGTATGTTTCTTCGAATCTCTTGATAAATTTTAAATCGGCTCCCTTGTAGTTCGGGTGTATAAAAGTATCTAAGTCACGAAACTGGAATTTGAAGGAAAAATCCATATCAAAGCATTTCGATAAGACACTGAATTCCTCAATTATCTTTAAACCGTGGTCAATATCTCCCATGTGATTATTGGCCATCTCGTAAATTATCTGGATTCTGTCCATTCTATTGAGTCCTTAACGGCCGTTTTCTAATCACAGCTGGTATGTTCCGACCGCAACTCGCCAAATTACAGCAATGGAAGTGGAAATGTCCACAACGAGTATAGGGGGGTTGGGCAGATAGAAAATGCCTTAAAAAAATCGAGATATTGGCGACTAGGGTAACTAGGACTTGATCGGTGTCGGGTAAAAAGCCTCTATACTTCATCGTGGCGTGATACATAGTCTGAACGAAATCAGCAATCTTCCAACTGCTGCCATAGTAGGACACATCCAAACCTATCAATTTTTTGCGCCGCTTCAATCATGTGACTAAGGGTCGTAAAGTCCCGATCACTAATTTCCTGACACACGATATCCCGATCTTTGGCCTCGAACCGTTTAACTTTGTTTATCACCTTAAACATAGGCCGGAGCTAAATTAGGGCGGCGTTTGCTTCAAGGTGCGCCCCTACACTTGGGACCTGACGTCAAAGAACTCTTCGATCTTAGCTACCATGAAATCTAATTGCTCACGATCAAGGCCCGGAAAAGTCCCCAACCAAAAAGTTTGTTTCATGACGGTGTCGGTGTTGGTCAAATCACCGCTAATGCGATAATTGCGGCCAGCCATGTAAGGCTGCTTGGTCAAGTTGCCAGCAAATAACAGGCGAGTGCCAATCTTGTTATGTTCTAAGAAATTTAGCAGGTCACCCCGCTTGAAGCCGCAATAGGGCTTCACAACTAGCGGAAACCCGAACCATGATGGCTCAGAATACGGCGTAGCTTCGGGTATATGTAAAAATTCAGCGCAGCTTTGCAAACGGTTTTCCAAGTATGTGAAATTGGCTCGCCGCTTCGCAATGAACTCTTCCAAACGATCCATCTGCGCTAGCGCGCAAGCGGCTTGCATGTCAGTGATTTTGAGGTTGTAGCCTAGGTGACTGTATGTGTATTTGTGGTCGTAGCCATCTGGTAAATCGCCGCCTAGTTTTTCTTTTGTCCAACAAAAGCGTTTTCCGCAGGTATTATCCTTGCCGGGGTCACAAAAACAATCGCGACCCCAATCACGAAAAGATTCTGCTATCAATTTCAATGTGCCGTTGTTGGTGAAAATCGCCCCGCCTTCCCCCATAGTGATGTGATGTGCGGGATAAAAGCTGAGCGTGGCAATATCACCAAAGGTGCCCACCATCTGCCCCCTGTAGGTTGCCCCCAGCGCGTCGCAGCAGTCTTCCACCAGCCATAATCTGTACTTCTTGCACAGAGCGGCGACCACATCCAGATTGAACGGGTTACCGAGTGAATGCGCCAGCATAATGGCTTTTGTTTTTGGGGAAATAGCAGCCTCGATCTTGCTGGCATCGATATTGTGCGTTGCTAGATCAACATCGACAAATACTGGTACGGCACCGAACTGAAGAATGGGATTCACAGTTGTGGGAAACCCTGCAGCAACACCTATCACTTCATCACCTGGTTTAATAGCCCGTTCACCAAGTTTTGGACTTGTGAGTGTGTTGAACGCCACGAGATTCGCCGACGACCCGGAGTTAACTGTAATCAAGTGCTTTACGCCCAAAAACTTAGCGAGTCGTTTTTCGAATAACGCATTGAAACGACCAGTAGTCAGCCAGCCATCGAGACTAGCTTCGACCATATTTTGCAATTCCTTTGCACCAATGACTTTTCCCGATACGGGCACGGCAGTGTCGCCTGAAACAAAAGGCTTGGGTTCGTAAACGATGTCAGCATACTCCTGCACAAGCTGCGCTATTTCAGTTCGAACCTGGTCTGGTGTGCGTTGCGTCATTCAGTGGCTCTCTTTACAAATTGATTAGGGGCGCTAATCGGAATTAGTGTAGTTGCTAATTTGCTCTAGACATACCTTTTGCATGTCTTCCTTGAGAAGCCAGCACTGATGCCAATACACAATACTTTCAAGCGCATGCTCGAGCGACCACTTTGGCGACCAGCCGATCTGCGATTTAGCCTTGGAAATATCAAGCTTTAAGAAATTTGCCTCATAGGGCTGACTGTTGGCATCTTTTTGCCAACTCGCATCTTGCCCCCACTTAGTGATCATCTGCTCGACAATCCATTCAACTGGCTTGGTATCTTCATCATTTGGACCAAAGTTCCATGCGCCCGAATAAGCATTGTCGTTTTGATAGAGCTTCTCAGCAAGTTGAAGATAGCCACAGAGGGGCTCCAAAACATGTTGCCAAGGGCGAGTGGCGGCAGGGTAACGAATCACCACGGGCTTTTTTTTTTTTTCGAGGGCACGCAGAATATCGGGCATTAGACGATCTTCCGCCCAATCGCCACCACCAATCACATTCCCTGCTCGTGCACTTGCCAGTGCGATGCCTGCACTCTCATAAAAAGAGCGACGATATGCGCTTGTCACTAGTTCTGAACAGCCTTTGCTGCTGCTATACGGATCATGTCCGCCCATGGGTTCATTTTCCCGATAGCCCCAAACCCATTCATGGTTTTCATAGCACTTATCCGTTGTGACATTGATCACAGCCTTCACTGAGCCTGCGTGCCGAGCCGCCTCGAGCACATGGACTGTTCCCATGACATTTGTGGCATAGGTTTCGATCGGCTCTTGATAGGAATAGCGGACTAAGGGTTGTGCCCCCATATGAATAATAATTTCCGGCTGGAACTCATCCATTTGCGCTTTCACAGCAGTGAAGTTACGAATATCAACAATTCGATGTTCCATACCTTCCGCAACACGAGCGACGTCAAACAAAGCCGGGGTCGTTGGCGGATCAAGAGCGATTCCGCGTAGAGTCGCTCCAATCGATTGCAACCACAGGCATAGCCAGCTGCCCTTGAACCCGGTGTGGCCAGTTACCAGAACGCGCTTGCGGTGCCAAAAGTTTAGATTGGAGGGTGCTGTGGATTTCATTCCCATTTTTTCCAAGGCGCCTTGCCGCTATCCCACAGTGATTGCAGAAAGCGTTTGTCACGCAGCGTATCCATCGGCTGCCAAAACCCGCGATGCTCGAAAGCCATGAGTTGTCTTTGCCTTGCGAATTGTTGCATAGGCATTTCTTCCCATGCCGTCTGATCACCTTCTATAAAATCCAAGCATTTTGGAGATAAAACAAAAAAACCGCCATTAATCATACCTCCGTCACCACGAGGCTTTTCGATAAACCCGGTAACTACATGATTATCTCTCTCAAGTGCACCAAAGCGACCAGGTGGGGTAACCGCTGCTACTGTCGCCCACTTGCCATGGCTTTTATGAAATTTTATTAATGTGCTAATATCAATATCGCTGAGACCATCGCCATACGTGAAGCAGAAACTCTCTTCATCCTTAATGTAATCTTTGACGCGCCTAAGGCGACCGCCGGTCTGAGTGTTATCGCCAGTATCAACAAGTGTGACGAGCCATGGTTCTGCATTTCGCTGATGCACTTCCATATTGTTGTTTGACATATCAAAAGTAACATCCGACATGTGCAGGAAGTAATTGGCAAAGTACTCCTTGATGACATAACCCTTATAGCCACAGCAGATGATGAAATCGTTCACGCCATGAGCTGAATAAAGCTTCATGATGTGCCAAAGAATCGGCTTACCGCCGATTTCAACCGTTGGTTTTGGCCTCAGATCGGTTTCTTCGAAAAGGCGCGTACCAAGTCCGCCTGCAAGAATGACTGCTTTCATGCACCTGTCCCTGTCATTTTTTAAAATGTTCGATTGGATTAGCTGAGTTCACAGTAATTAGGTTAAGCTTTTAGTCGGCTCTTCTCAAG